>Ga0207667_10000214_pt1 | contig 81843 bp, 65 predicted proteins | sample KBSCornC52_FD_184301 | JGI IMG/M metagenome (GOLD analysis project Ga0207667, IMG submission 184301) | Corn rhizosphere microbial communities from Kellogg Biological Station, Michigan, USA - KBS Corn C5-2 (SPAdes) (version 2) | ecosystem: Host-associated > Plants > Roots > Rhizosphere > Soil ... | reverse complement strand
TAGGGAATGCGCTTGAGAGTATCCGGCAGGTGCCGATACCAACCTGGGAAGAAGCGAAACCCGTGCTCGGTGGGTAGGTCTCCCTGAACGCGTCGACTCAAGGCTTTGCCGCCGTGAACGGCACGGCGCTCGATGACGTGAACTTCGAAGTCGCGCTCGATGAGCTCGTGCGCTGCGGTGAGCCCGGCAACTCCACCGCCTACGACAAGCACTGTCTCCCTCATTCGCTCCTCCCAAGCCAGCGTCTGGACCGAAGAGGCTCGTTGACGCTACTCGACACTGCCTTGGCCCCACGGCGGGTGACTCGATATCTCGGGCGATAGGCGCGCATGCGCGTGAGCAGACACCGAACTGTCGTCTCACACGAGCAATCTTCGGCATCTCCGAACAAGTTACTAGTGGCGCTCAGCAAGCCGGTCGGCCGACGCCTGCAAACGCCCGCTCCAGGCGCGCAGCGACGACAACCGCATGAAGAATTTCCGACGTCGTCGCCGCTCTCTCTCTGGGCGGCGACGGGATGCCATGCGTCGAAGCGTTCGGCGGCATCATCGCCGACTCGGCAAGCGATCGAGAATGCGCGCAAGGGCACCGTGCCGTTCGCGAACCGATGGCTGCCGATGCTGCGACGCGCAGCTACCCGACCGCTCAACCCGTGCAAGGGCGAAATACGCAGCGACGTCTAGGCAAGTTTGGCGCTGATGGCGGGAACGTTCGCGCCGAGAGGAACGCGCCTTGCGTGAGCCTCATGAGACGCCGCGCGCTCCCTGCTCGCCTAATGCGTAGGCAACGCGCCACGAAATTGAAATGCGCTGCAGATTATTTCTTGACGAAAATCAAAGCGAGGTTCATATACGTATCTCGGGCGGCGCATTCGCGCGTCGCGCTTTCGAGGTTCCAGTCATGTCGCTACGCACCTGCTATCCAACCCATTCGAGTCATCTGCCGCAGGCAGTCTGGCTCGCGTGTGCGCAGAAGCGCACGGTGGATTGCGGCATGGGCGGTGGCCAAAATACGCAATTTTCCGGCGGTTTTCTGGGTGCGTTGCCCAAAGCCCAGGAAGGGAGCACGTAGGCGGTACTAGAGTCATCCTTCACACGGACTACTCCAAGGCCGCCTCGGGAAACCAGGCGGCCTTCGTCGTTTTGTGGTCTCAGTCGTAGGAGATTCGGTCACGCACTGTATGTCTTGAAAAACCAAATGCATTGGATATCGAGTCTAAGGTTCAGTGTGTATAGCTTCAGCTCACGCAGAGTCGGGCGATCGGGACACGTGTATCCGACGTCGGCGCTCGAAGGGCTGGACGCTACGCACTCGGGCTTCTCGTAACATCGCGAGCTACTCCAAGTGTGTCCACTGAAGGCCACCGGGATGCGCTCTCGGTGGCCTTCGCTGCATTTGGGGGAAGGTGACGATGGAACACATCAAGCTTTGTCTTTGAAGCTCGGTCCCTGAGGGGCCGAGGCACGCCGTGAGGTGCAGCGTTTTGCGCGCTTCACGGCCTATTTCGGGATCGTCTAGTTGGCAGGACGCTGAGCTCTGAACTCAGAAACGCAGGTTCGAATCCTGCGCCCGGAACCGAGATCGAACGAGCCTGTTTCGTTCGACTCGAAGCCGCGGACACCGCGCCGCGACGCTGCACGGACACGTGTGCCCCGAGGGGCGCGCTCTTTGACAATTCATCGCCATCTGAAGTCGCGAAGGAGCTTGCCGCTCGCTTCGCGCGAGCACGATGCTGCGCACGCGGGGGGACAATCCTCGGATCGATCCCGCGCGCGCAGTTTCGTCGCTGTTCTACGGGCTCGGGGTTCGTCCTCGGAAGGCGACCCGCGCTGTAAACGCGGGGCCATTGGCTAAAGCGTTCGACTCGCTGCGAGCCCACTTCGAGACGGCGCCTCCGTCCGACGCGGCGGCGTAACTCAATGGGCAGCTTGATAGCGGGCCGGGAGCGCGCGTTCGTCCACGCCTGCGTCGAGGGGGCCTTCTAGACGTCGAAGTCACCGCCGTCGAATCCGCCGTCATCCACGTCGCCGCCGTTCTCGTCGTCGGCTTGCGCCGTCTCTTGCGAGTCGTCTTCGTCGGCGCTGGCGTCGTGGTGACCACCGAAGCCGGCCAGGGCGCTGAAGACGGATTGCGCGACCATGCTGCCGGCAAAGCCCATGGCAAAGCTCGACAACAAGCTCGCACCCATGCCCATGCCACCGCTGCCAGCGAGCGTGCGCTCCACGGTTCCGGGGTTACGCAGCTCCGCTCGGGTAGCGACTCGAGCCAACGCTTGGGGGTCGTCTACGGCGGTCGCGGCGACGGCGGCGCGCTCGGCGGCGGGGGCCTCTTCGGCAAGCTGGCCGAGCACCTGGGCGCGCTGCTCTGGCGTCAGCTTGCTGAAGGCCTCGGCGTGCGCCTGTTCGAGTGTGTCGGGCGGTGCCGTGCGTAGCATGTAGCGATAGCGCTCGACGGCCTGAGCGTCGTTTTCCGGAAGCGCGGAGCGACCCATGCCGGCCACGACGTCGCGCGGCGACTGGCGGGGCGAAGTGTCCCCGAGTCCGAACAGATTGCTGAAGAAGCCCATGACTTGTCCCTTTCGAGTGCTGACGTGAACGCCAACGTCTACGTAGGGCCGCCATTCCTCACCGCCCATACGTCTTTCCGATGGCAGCCATAGGCCCAGGCTCGAGAACGAAGAGCTGGAACGCCCCCGGGGGCCGGGACCAGGCCAAACAGAGCGCCTGGGTCGAGCGTGAGGTGGTTACTCCGGCGCTTGACGATAGTTCTCCATTGCGTTAACTATTGCGGCGGACGACAACTAGGAGAAACCATGAAACCACCGCCCAAAGGCTGGCCGCGCCTGAGCGCCTCCGTGTTCTACGACGATCCCAAGGCCGCCATCGATTGGTTGTGCCGCGCCTTCGGCTTCGAGGTGCGGCTGAAGGTCGAGGGCGACGCCGGCGAGATCGTGCACAGCGAGCTCACGCTGGCGGAAGCGTTGATCATGGTCGGCGGCACAGGTGGCGATGAGCCGTGGCAAAAGGCCTACCGCAGCCCCAAGAGCATGGGCGGCGCCATCACCGCCGCGCTGGCCTTCCACATCGACGACGTGGACGCGCACGCCGCGCGAGCCAGGGAGGCCGGCGCTCAGATTTTGCGCGAGCCGCGCACCAACGACTACGGCGACGACTACTGGGCCGATCGCAGCTACGGCGCACTCGATCTCGAGGGCCACTTGTGGTGGTTCATGCAGCGAGTGCGCGGCTGAATGGCGGCGCTGGATCAGACGCTGGGCGCTCTCGCCGATCCCACGCGCCGCGGTGTGATCGAGCTGCTCAGGCAAGAGCCACGCCGCGCCAGCGAGCTGGCCGAGCGCCTACGCATGACTCGGCCGGCCATGAGCCGGCACCTCAGGATCTTGCGCAAGTCCGGCTTGGTCAGCGAGAGCGAGCCGGAGCACGATGCTCGCGTCCGCGTGTACCGGTTGGAGCGCGCGCCGTTCGCAGAGCTGCGCGGTTGGTTGAGCGAGGTGGAAGCGTTCTGGGGCGACCAGCTCTTGGCCTTCAAGCAGCACGCTGAAAAGCGCGCACGTCGTAAGAAATGAGCGAGCCGCTCCGGGGTGATCAAGCGAGCGCGAGCGTGCTGGTGCGGGTCGCTCCCGCCGAGGCCTTTCGCATCTTCACGGAAGAAATCGACGGCTGGTGGCGCGGCGGGCTGAAATACCGGATCGGTAAGCGCCGCAGCGTCGTGCACCTCGAACCGAAGCTGGGAGGGCGCCTGTTCGAGTCGTTCGAAACCGCGGCCGGCCCGAAAGTGAAAGAGACGGGCCGGGTCACCTGCTTCGAGCCCCCGACGCGGCTCGTTCTGGAATGGCGCGCCGTCAACTTCGCGCCCGAAGAGAAGACCGAGGTGGAGGTGCTGTTCGAGCCGAGCCCGAGCGGCACCCTCGTCACGGTACGGCACCGGGGCTGGAGCCGCATCCGTCTGGACCACCCGGCGCGCCATGGCAAAGAAGCGTCGGTCTTCCTGCGCCACACGGGCTCATGGTGGGGAGAGCTCTTGAGCTCGCTGCGCGAGCGCGCAGACCACGGCCCGCGCAGCGAAAGCTAGAGCGGCGCGTCAGCACACCTCGTTGCAAACCTCATAGGTGACGCGAGACGTAGAAATCCAGGCTGGTCCGGCGAAGATATTGCTTGCGTGAAGCGCGGGCGTGGAAGGTTCAGCTGCATTAAGGTGGGGGCCTCGCATGTCCCCGACGGCGGTGCTGGTCGTGCTGATCCTTTCGTCCGCGGAAACCGATCCAGCGGCGCCGGCACTGGAGGCGGCGGCGCGCGAGTTGCTGGGAGAAACGGCAACGATTCGCGTGATGGCAACGCCCACCGACCTGCCCGATGCCGCGACGCTGCAGCGCGCTGGCAGCGCGGACGGCGTCGTCGAGCTGGTCTGGGACGACGATCAACACAGCGCGCTGCTTCATTGCTACGTCGCGCGTGAGGGCCGCTGGGTGGATCGCAAAATCAGCTTCGGCGCGGGAGACGAAGCGCCGCAGCGCGGACGGCTGCTCGGCTTCGCGATAGCGTCGATGTTTCCACGACTTGCCGCGCCCGCTGCCGCCGAACCGCCGCGCCACGAGCAGCCGATTCCGCAAGATTGGAAGGCGAGCGTGGCCACCGAGCGGCGTGCTCCACCGCCGCGCTTCGAGCTCGAGCTCGGAGCCACCGCCACTACGGGAGTGCAGGGCCCGGGGGACGCGGTCGGAGCCGTGATAGGCATGCGCCTGCCGCTGGCGCCCGCGCTTTCGCTCCATGCATCGGTGGGAGCACGCCGGGGCGAGATTCCATCGGCGCAAGCCTCGACCCAGTCGGCGACGGGCGCCCTCGGGCTGGCTTGGCTGGCGTCACCCGCCGACGGCTCTGCCCAGCTGGGGCTGCGCGCCGACCTCATCGCCTCGTGGATGGTGGTAACGCGACCACTGGCCTCGAGCGCCGAGCCCGAGAGCCGCGCGCGTTGGATGTCCGGAGGTGCGGCTCTCGTAGAAGGCGGGTACCGCTTCATGGGTCGGCTGGGCGCCTTTGGCGGAGCCGGAGCCGAGATCTTGCTGACCCCGACCGACGTTTACGCGGAGGGTCGCCTCACGGCAAAGCTCCCAACATTTCGCGTGGTTGGCGAGCTGGGGCTGCGAGCTCGCTTTTGAGAGCAGCAGGCCCGCCTGCTCTTGACCGAGTCCAGTCACCTAGTGGCGTTCCCCTTTCAGGAAACTCTTGAACGCTTCCGCGCGCCGACCCCTGCATGTCGTACCGCCGCCTCGTCCGGTGAGCGACCGGCCTTTGCCCGAGCTCGACGATCATTCGCTGTTGGCCGGTTTGCAAGAACGGGACCCGAGCGCGTGCGCGGCGTTCTACCAGCGCGTTCGGCCCATGATCGATCGCGTCTTGTGCCGGCTGTTGGGCCCGGGCGACGTCGACTACGAGGACGTGGCGCAGGTTGCGCTCTTCGAGATCGTTGAAAACACCCATCGCTTTCGCGGCGAGTGTCCGTTGGACGCCTGGCTCGGTATCGTCACGGCGCGTTCCGCTTTCCGGCAGCTCCGTCGTCGCCGCTTGGAGCGGCGTTTCTTCGGCAAGAACCCCTTCAGCGAAGCCTCGCTTTGGCTAACGGTAGCTCCCGCACCGTTCGCGTCGCGGGAAGCGCTGGAGATCATCCGTGATCATTTGTTGCGCATGAACGAAGCGCGCGCGCTGACATTCCTACTTCACGACGTGCATGGCTACAGCTTGCAAGAAATTGCGCAGATCATGCGCGTCAGTGTGGCGGCGGCGCAGAGCCGCCTGGTGCGTGGGCGCCGTGATCTGCACGAGCGCCTCGAGGACGACCCAGGTCTAGCCGATTTCAGGCGGGATTTTTCGGAGGAATCGCGATGAGCTCACCCCACTACGCAACGGCGGCGGCTCGCTTGCTGGGGCGCGTGAGCCCGCCGCCACCGCCGAGCGCCGCCGCCGATGAACGCGCGTTGCTGACCATACAGCGTGCGCTCTCGGCGCGTCGTAGTCGCCAGTGGCGGCGGGGCGCCGGGGTGACGGGTGTGGCCGTCGCCGCGGCGGTGGCCTTGAGCTTCGGGCTGCGCAGCCTGCGTTCGCTGCCTACCGTTCAGGACTCCGCTGAGCCACGCATTTCGGTGAGCGTGCTGTACGGCTCGGGCGCCTCCGTGATCGACGGTGCCCAGCACCGCGCTCGCCTACAACTGGGCGCGGCTCTCGCGCCCGGCAGTCGCATCGAGACCAAACCCGAGGGCGAGGCGGCCTTGCGTTTATCGACCGGTACCGAGGTCGGGCTCGATGGTAGGTCGTTGCTCACGCTGCAAGAGCGCGAGCCGGTACAGCGCTTCCGGCTCGAGGCCGGCGGTTTGAGCGCGAAAGTGGCAAAGTTGGCCTCCGACGCTCGCTTCATCATCGAAACGCCCGACGCCGAGGTGGAGGTGCGGGGGACCCGGTTTCATCTCGCCGTGCTCGGCCAAGCGGAGGCTTGCGCGAAAGCGCGCACTCGCCTGCTGGTCCAAGAGGGCACCGTCGAAGTGCGCTCGGGTGGGCAGGCCGTCCTGGTGCACGCGGGCCGACATTGGCCCGAGGCTTGCGGTGCCGCCGAGGCCAGCGCGGCACCCGTAGAATCGCCAGCTACCCGCGCCGTAGAGGCAGAGGGTCACCGCCCTCTGCCCGACGCGCGCCCGGCGGCCCAAGCGCCAGCCTCCGCGCCGACATCGTCGGCTCTGGTCGCAGCCGCGACGGAGCGAACCCGCTCAGATCTGGTTGCGCAAACGGAGCTGTTCGCGGAGGCATCGCGAGCGGCCAGTCGAGGCGAGGTTGCGGCGGCGCTCGGTAAGTATCAAGCGTTGATTCGCGCCTATCCGAGCAGCGCGCTAGCCGAAAATGCGGTGGTGGAGCGGATGCGTTTGCAAAAAGGCGCTGCCGCCAAGCGCGAGGCCGAGCGCTACCTGCAGCTTTATCCGCGGGGCTTCGGCGAATCGGAAGCCAAGCGCATCCTGGCGAGCCCGTGAAACGACTGGCCTGCTTGTGGGTCCTGTCGGCCCTGAGTTGCTATCAGCGCCTCGAGTTCGATGTTCCGAACGGCGCGGCCGGTAGCCCTTCAGGCGGCGCGGCCGGTACTTCAGCCGGCGCGGCCGGTAGCCCTTCAGGCGGCGCGGCCGGTACTTCAGGCGGCGCGGCCGGTACTTCAGCCGGTGCGTCTGTGGCCGGCGCGTCGGGCTCTGGCGGGACGAGCGGTTCTGGCGGGCAAGCGGGTGCTCCTTCGAGCGGCGGCGGCGCGCCGTGTGCTCGAGACGCCGACTGTGCGCTGGCCTCGCTTCACTGCGACCAGCAAAGCGGCCTTTGCTTCGAGTGTGTCGCGGACGCCGACTGCCGCGCGCTCGGTCTTTCGAGATGTGACGCCGCGCTTCATCGCTGCGTCGAATGTGGCGTCGATCAAGACTGCCAAACGGGCTTCGTGTGCGAGCTCACCATTCGACGCTGTGCCCAAGCTTGCGCGGCAGACAACGCTTGCCCCGCCGCTGCGCATTCCTGCGACGAAACTCGGCGGATTTGCGTCGAATGCGAGGCCGATGAAGCCAGCGGCTGCACCCTCGATCCGAAGCGTCCCTATTGCCTCGCAACCGGCAGCCGCTGCGTCGAATGCCTGGTCGACCAGGACTGCACGACCGGGTTGCGCTGCGACAACCTTACCGGCAAATGCCTAGGTTGTCGCGATTCTCGCGACTGCCCGGTCGCCCAGGCTTGTGAGCCTGCTGGTTACGTTTGCGTTGCGCCTTGAGGCAGGTGCGCTCGCGCCAGGAGGCTGGTGTGAAACACCAGCCTGTCGAAATCGGCGGAGCCGCCGGGAGGAGGGGAGGCTCGAAAAGCTTTGCTTTTCGAGGGGAGGAGGCGCGTGCCTCCTTCCCCAGGACAAGTGAGCTCACCAGCATTTGTTGTCGTGACCCTCGTTGTTGCCGTGGCAAGTGCCGTTGCAGCGTACGCCGCTCGCGCAGCTGGCGTCGGCGGTCAGGGTCATGCCTTGGCCCGACACCGTACCAAGGTAGTCCACCTTCCCGTTCAGGTGAGACCCGGCGCTGTATTGATTGGTGCTCGACCCGGCGTGGCAGTTTGCGCAGGTTCCGCCCTCGCCGAGCGCGTGGTCGTGATGGCCGGTTTTGGGGCGATCGGAGTGGCAGTTCGCGCAACTGTTGGTCCAGCTACCGCCCGCCCAGGACGGCGTCTTTGCGGGCGGACCGCCGCGCCCGTCCGAGTGACAGCCGCCGACGCAGCTGCCTCGCGTCGACACCGGTGAACCGGAGGTGGCGCCAACATTCCAAACCATGCCGGGTACCGCGCTCGTCAACACGACATCGCCGTGATGCCCGGGAGTCGAAAGATCGTTGCTGGCTTGGTAAGACAGGGTGTGGTCGACGTCGTTTGCCTGGGGCACCTGATGGCACGTGCCGCAAGCAAACGCCTCGTGACTGCTGCCAGCGGAAAGGTGCGCTGAATGCCGGCCCACGGCGAGCGAAGCGGTGCTGGTTTCGTCCCAAACTCCGCGGGGTGGCGCGCCGCCCAGCAGGTTGGCGGTGCCATGGCAAAACGTGCAGGATGAGCGCCACTCGCTGTGGCAAGAGGCGCAAGCAGGTCCGGCGTCGCCTTCGTAGCTCTTGCCGTGGCACGAGCTGCACACCAGGCCATTTTCGTCCTTGTGGGCGTTGCCCAGGAAGTACACGCGACCGTGGTGGTTCGGGTTGTTCGCCTCCGGCCCCGCCCAATTGGCCAGCTGGTGATAGCGGCCGGTCGTGCCGGTAGGGGAGCCGGCGGTGCCGGTACCGGTACCTGCGCCTGAATTGGACGAACCGCCCAATGCAACGGCTGACCCACCGGGGGTGCTCGCGCTGGCGCCGCCGCTTGCCGATGGGCTGCCGCCGCCATTGGCGGTTCCCGAGCCCGAAGCGCCGCTGCCGGATTTCGCGCTCGCCCCGCCTCGGGCACCGGCCTGGTTCATGCCGTCGAACGACCAATCGGTGCTTCCGGAGCTCGCGAGCGAGCCTTCCGAGCCGCAGCTCGTCGACAGACCGGCCACGGCCACGGCCCCGAGCCCCAGGGCCAGCGTCCAAGATTTGTGCTTCATAGCTCCGTGTCTCCCTGGTTGGTGCATGTCAGCGTTCCCCGTACTTGGTCACGAGCTCGATGCCGAAGCTCTTCAAGACCTCGGTCGGAGCGGTGCCGCCGAGCTGAGCGATGACGGCGTCGTTGTCGATCTCGTAAGCGTTGCCGTCGTTTTGAAACGTGACGCGGCGAGGCGTGACGTTCACGACGTTGGTCGACATGAAAGCCCGCACCCGGCCCGAGCCAATGGCGGTGTCGATGCGCTTGCGGTTGTCGCTGCGACAGCGAAAGAACTGCTCGCGGCGATAGCTGATGCCCACCGACGCACAGCCGCCGAAATCGTGGAGCGACAACGCCGATTCGACCGCGCTGTTGCCCCCGCCGACTACGAGCACGTGCTTGCCCGCGAATTCTTTGGGCTCGAGCAGCCGGTAGTGCACCTTGCCCAGCTCTTCGCCCGGGACGCCTAGCCGCCGTGGCGAGCCGCGCGTTCCTAGCGCGAGCACCACGTTTGCGGCGCAGAACTCGTCGGTTTCGGTTTTCACGCGCCACATGCCGTCGGCGGTGGCCTCCACGCCCTGCACCAGCTGATGACTCTTGAAGGGGACGTTGAAACGCCGCTGAATGTCGCGCCACAGCTCGACCAAGGCCTCGCGGCTCATCGTGTTGCGCTTGACGGTGCCGACGAGCGGGAGCGGCAGGTCGCCCGTCATCACCACCTTGGCGCGCGGGTAGTGCATGATGGTGCCGCCAAAGGTTTCCTGATCGACGAGCAGCACGTTCAACCCGGCTTCGAGCATGCTCAAGGTCGCGCTGATGCCGGCCGGGCCCGCGCCGACGATCAACGCGTCGAGCGCGCCGCCTCGGCCTCGTCGCCGGAGCTGCGGGCTCGGCCCGGTGACGATGTGGCGTGCCGCCTGCGCGCCCTGGACGATCGCGTTCCTGATCAATCCCATGCCCCCGAGCTCACCCGCAATGTAGATGCCGGGCTGATTCGTCTGAAAGTCTCGGTCGATCCGCGGAAGCTCCAGGCCGCGACTGCGCGTGCCAAAAACCAGCTGAATTGCTTGGGCCGGACACGCGGCGGCGCAGGCCCCGTGCCCGATGCAGCTCATGGGGCTGACGAGGGTTGCTCGACCTTGCAATAGACCGATGACCTGATGCTCCGGACAGGCGCGGACGCAGGCGCCCGAGCCGATGCAACGGCTCGGATCGATGACGGGGTGCAGCGTTGGCGGCAAGAGCTCACCCATCGCCGCAATCGCGTCCACTTCGCTCTGCAGCACCCGTTCGCCACGCGCTTCGAACCAGGTCCAGGCCACGTAGGTCGACGCAACCAGGACCGCGACCGCGAATATCGGCCAATACGTGCCCAGCATCAGCGACTCCCACTCGGGTGGCAGGTCAGGCAAAAATTGGGAGCCTGCTCGCCGGTCGGATAGTCAGAAAGGCCGAGCGCCTGGTGGATCGGATCCAACACGCTGCGTTCGTGCACTCCGTCGTGACAGCCGACGCAGTTGGTGTTGCTGGCGCTGTTCGCGCCGCGAGCGCGGTCGTGGCAATCCAAGCAGGGGTAGCCCTGGTGCACACCGGTCGAGATTGGAAACTTGGCTTCGGGGTGAGGCCCAGTGGCGGGCTTCCAGGCCGAGGTGCCGTGACAGTCTCGGCACGTCTGCTGAAAGGACGAGTGCCCAGGGAAGGTGCTGCTCTCGAACTTGCCGGCGTGACAGCTGGGGCAGGCTGGCGAAGTGCCGGCGAACACCGGCGGATTCCCGACGTGGCACTGCCAGCAAGCGGTGAGCGCGTGCTGACCGTCGAGCGGAAATGGGTGCTGAAACCGTGCCGGCGTCCAGCGGGCGTTGTCGTGGCAGCTGCCGCACTGTTTCGGGTAGAGGTTCATGTGCAGGGGAGCTTTGGCGGCTTCGTAGTCGGTCCGGTGACAGGCAATGCAGTCGTTGGCTTCGACTTGCAGGTGGGACGCTTCGAAATCTTTGGGGCTTTCGCAGGCAACGACCCCGATCAGGTTGGTTGCCCAGATGACAACGAGGCCGAGCCCGAGGCTCTGCCTGCCGTTCGATGCGTGCGTGGACGTGAGCAAACAGTGCAAAGCAGTTGATGGCCGCGGCGCAGGTTTCCGTCTCGCCCCCGCCCCGCCGCGCTTCGGCGATTTTGACGAGCGTGGCGACGGAATTGCCGGGGCCGGCCATAGACCTCAGACGAAACGCCTGCTCTTCGCGTCCTCGCTCCTCTTCTTTTTTTTTCTCCTCTGCGTGCCTGCTTTTCGAAAGCTCGAGTCACCTCGGAGTTCTTCTCTCCTGGTCGTCTGAATGCCGCTCACTGACACAGTCGCCAGCCGGGATGGTCAGCGGGTTGCAGGTTGGGTCGGGCTCGGGCTCTTACTCGTCGGCGGTGCCGCGGCGGTGTGGATGCGTGGCGGCAGTTTCTATCTGCTCAGTAGCCACGAGCGCTTCGACCACCCCGACTACCGGCTACTGTCGCCGGGTGGACCGCTCGGGCAGGGCTACGGTGTCATCGCCGCGGCCCTCGTGCTCGCCAACCTGAGCTACCTGCTGCGGCGTCGCTTCGCACGTTGGCGCGTGGGCTCCATGCGCGCGTGGCTGGACATTCACGTGGCCACGGGCGTGCTGGCGGGTCTGTTCGGACTGTCGCACTCTGCGCTGCAGCTCAGAAATCCGGTGGCCACCGTCACCATGATTTCGTTGGGGTTGACGCTCGCAACGGGAGTCGTGGGTCGCTTCTTGTTCCTCTTCGTGCCGCGGGCCGATTTGGAACGGCTGCAATTGCGCTGCTCGTCGTTCGACGCGCTGGAGCCGGGCCTGGGCCAGACGCTACTCATGCGGCTGGAAGCGCGGCCCTTGCCGCAAGTGGTGGGCCGAGTTTCGCTGCCCAAAGTCCTGTGGCACCAAGCGCGGTGGATGCGAGAGGCGCGCCAGCGCAAGCGCCTAGTACACGAGACGCTGGCGCCCTACCGCGCGCGCCACCCCGAGGAGTTTCAGCTGCTTCGAGCTCACGTTGCCGAGACCGCGCTGCTCGCCGCCGACGTGTCGCGGGCCGTGTCGTACGACTACCTCATGCGCTCTTGGCGAGGTTTTCATCGCTTCTTTGCGCTGTTGATGCTCGCGCTGCTGGTGGTGCACGTCGCCGTCGCTTGGTACTACGGCTACCGTTGGATTTTCACCAAGCCTGGCGCGGGTATCTAGAGGACGGGGCGCTGCTGGGCCATGCCGACTTCGAGGGCCACTCTCTCCTGCTGGTCGTGGCTGCGCCGCTTGGCCGCGTGCGTGGGATGTCTGGCGTGGTTGATGGCTCGCCACCCGCAGCCTGCGGCGGCGCAGTTCCTGTCGCCAGGACCACTTGCGGCGGCTCACTCCAAGTGGGAAGGCGACAGCAAATGCGAGACCTGCCACAGCGCCGGCAGCGGCGTATCCAACGCCAAGTGTAAGGCCTGCCACGAGCCCATCACCAAGGCCGAAAACGCTGGCACGGGCCTGCACGGTCGCAAGTTCAAGGGGCAGCCGTGTGCCAAGTGTCACTCTGATCATCACGGCCAGAGCTTCGCGATGGTGCGCTTCGCTCCGGATACCTTCAAGCACGAGGACTCGGGCTGGCCGCTCCGTGGGGCCCACGCCACCACCAAGTGCTCGGGCTGCCACAAGACCAAGAGCTACTTGGGCCTTTCCCAAGCCTGCACCAGCTGTCACAAGGACCCGCACGAGAGCCGGTTCGGCGGCCAATGTCTGAGCTGCCACGACGAGTCGGCGTGGATCGCGCTTCGGCTCGAGAAGTTCGACCACAACACGGCCCGCTACCCGTTGCGCGGCGCCCACGCGACCGTGAAGTGCCAGGACTGCCACAAGGGCAGCCCGCCCAAGTACAAGGGCCTCGAGTTCTCGAGCTGCACGAGCTGTCATCAGGACCCGCATCGCGGCAAGCTGGGCGGCAGCTGCGAAAATTGCCACAGCGTCGCCGACTGGAAGAAGCTTGCGCTGTCCGGGAACGCGCATCCCTGGCTCAGCTTGGCCAACGGCCATGCCCGAACCGGCTGCGCTCAATGTCACGATCGCGGCAACTTGAACGCGCCCTCGCGCGGGCGCGCCTGCGTCGGTTGTCACAAGCCGGTGCACGAGGCCGACTTCGGCAAGCGCTGCGAGACCTGCCACGCCACCATTCAGTGGCTCGGCCTGCAGCGCAAGATTGGGCTGTCCGCCCACGCTCGTACGGCCTATCCGCTGGTCGGCAAACACGTCGACGTCGCCTGTTCGAGCTGTCACAAGCCGGCGCCGGCCGAAAACGCGCGCTACCGCGAGCTGAAGTTCGCGCGTTGCAGCAGCTGTCACGAGGATCCGCACGAGCAGCGCTTCAAAGCTCGGGACCAAGGCGAATGCGGTGGTTGCCACACCGAGGCCGGCTTTCGACCTTCACGGTTCGGCGTCACGCAGCATGCCTCCACCCGCTTTCCCCTGACCGGGCACCATGCAGCGGTGGCCTGCTCGAAGTGCCATGAGCGCCCGGCGAACGCCGGCCGTCGGCTGGACTGGAGCTCGAAGAAGACGCTCTGCGCCGATTGCCACGAAAACCCGCACGGCAACCAATTCGTGCGCGAGATGCAGACGAATGGCTGCGCCACCTGCCACAGCTCGGCCGGCTGGGACGTGCCGAAGATCGACCACAGCAGCTGGCCGCTGACCGGCAGTCACGCCTCCACGCCGTGCGCCTCCTGCCATCAGGCCACGGAGGCGGATCGCAAGGCGGGCAAAGGAGCGAGCTACAAGCTTGCCCCCCGCGAGTGCGACGGCTGTCACGAAGATCTACACCGTGGGCAATTTCGCCTGCAAGACCCCAAGCGCGCTTGCGATTTTTGCCACGGCGCGCTCGCGTTCAAGATTCCGAGCTTTGCTCACGACACTCGCACGGGTCACGCGCTCGAGGGTAACCACCGCGCGCTCGCTTGTGGTCGGTGTCACGACAAGATGACTACGCCGTCCGGCGCTTCGGTCGTGCGCTACCGGCTCGGCTATCGGCGCTGTCGCGATTGCCACGCCGATCCGCATGCTCAGGAGGCGCCATGACGCGACGCAGGCGTGGCGCGGCGTGGCTCTTGGCTTGTGCCGTGCTCGTGGCCGCCGTGACCGCGCTCGGGCGGACGCAACCGACCCCTAACGGCACTAAGGGCGCATCGCCGCATCGCGCGTCGATCACCCAAAACCTCGATTGCTCGAACTGTCACACCCAGACGTCGTGGAAAATGACCGGGAGCGTGTCGGCGGGGGAGGGCGGCTTCGATCACTCGCGCACCGGCTTTCCGCTCAGCGGCCGGCACCGCGCCGCCGGCTGCGTCGACTGCCACCAGTCGGATCGCCCGGCGTCGCGCGAATGCGTGAGTTGCCACAGCGACGCCCACCAGCGACAGCTGGGCCAGGCTTGCGACCGTTGCCACACCGCCACCAGTTGGTCCGACGTCTCCGGCATCCGTCTTCATCGCACGACGCGGCTGCCTTTGTCCGGCATGCACGTCCTGGCGGCGTGCAGCGAATGCCACGTCAGAGCATCGGAGAACACCTGGCGCGGAGTGCCGGCGGACTGTTACGCCTGTCACGCGGGCGACTATGCCCGCCGCGATATTCACCCGCTGCATCGCGGCGTGCCGGGCGACGCCAGCAAGCCGGCGTTACCCAAGAATTGCGCGGGCTGTCACCGCACCACCAGCTGGACGCCAGCCTTCGCGCCGCTCGCCTTCCGCTTTCGAGAGCCGCCCGGCGTCGCGAGCCAGGCGCAAGGGCTAACGCGGTTTCAGCACGACGCGGTGTTTCCGCTGTCGTTCGGCAAGCACCGCCGTGTGCCCTGCGCGGACTGCCACCTGAGTGAACGAGCGCCGCGGCTGGTGCAGTGCACGGGCTGCCACGCTCACGACCCCGCACGACTCGCGACCCAGCACCGCAAGCTGGGTCCGGTCGGCGCGGCGTGCTTGCTGTGCCACCCGGGAGGCGCGCCCCGGTGACCTACCGCCACCGCCACCGCCAATGGTTGGCCGCGCTCGCCCTCATCGGCGTCACGCGCGGCGCTGCCAGCCAGAGTCCGGCGGCCAAGCAGGCCAGCGTGAGCGTGCGCGTCGTCGATCTGGCCGACGATCGCGCCTACCTCGAGCCGGGTGCGGCAGCTGGGCTCGACGTAGGTGACGAGATCCGCCTAGGGGGCGAACGCTACAAGGTGTCGGCCGTCAGCAGCTCGTTCGCGGTGCTCGCCCTCGGCGGCCAATCCGTGCCGCTCGGCGCTCGTGGCACGGCTTTGGTGGCAAACCGCGGTGAACGCGTCGAGCTGGCGCTCGAGCCGCCCACGCCCTTGCCTCGATTCGAGAGCGAGTGGCGACGGCCGGCCGCGCTGCCCGCGGCGACGCAAACGCCGAAGGCGGTGCCGCTCGGTGGCAGCAGCACGGCGCGTCGCACGGCCAGCTTCTTGACGTTGAGCGATGCGCTCTACGGTGTCATTCCCGGTGGCGCCGAGCCCGCCTTCGTCGGCAACGAGCTCAAGACTCGACTGCACTACGAGCCTTATGCCGGCACGCCCTTGGCGCTCGATCTGGATCTGGCGCTGCAAACGTTCGCGGGAAAAGACTTCGCTGTTCGCCCTGGTGCCGCCGCCCGGCAGCTCTTGCGACTGCGTGAGGCGAGTCTCACTTACGGAACGGCCACCGCCTTCCGCGGCGCACTCGGGCGCCTGCGGGCGGCGTCTTCGTCGGTCGGCCAGCTCGATGGGGTGCGGCTGGAGGCGCCGCTCACCGAGCAACTGCGCCTGAGCGCCTACGGCGGCGCGGTACCTCACGCCTTCAACGGCATGCTCTCCAGTCAAGTCGCGCGTTTCGGCGGCGAGCTCGTCTATCAGGACCTGGAAGCGAGCTTTCGTCCGCGCTTGACGGCCGGCGCCTACGCCTCGCGCTTCGAGAGCGCGCTCGACGAGAAGAAGGCGTACGCGTCGTTCGACTTGTTGCCATCTCGGGGCCGGCTCGGCGGGCACGCTCAGGTCTCGCTGTTCGACCGCGACAATCCCTGGCACGCCGATAGCGTCGAGCTGTCGTCCGCGGGCTTGGACGGGGACGTGGAGCTCGGCCCCTTCTTCTTGGGGGGCCGCGCGCAGCTGTATCGCCCTGAACGCTCACGTTGGCTGGCGACGCTGTTGCCTGCCGAATGGCTTTGTTGGTCGTCGCCGGCGCGAGCCAGCGCCCCCTGTGTGCCCGGCGAAGCGACCTACTCCTGGCTCGTCGATGGTGGCCTCAGATCCGGCAAGATATCGGTGAATCTCGGGGGACAGAGCGCGTTTACGGTGAACACGGATGCATCGAGCTTCGGTGGCTTCGCCGACCTGCGTTGGCTCGATTTGCTCGGCAAAGCCCATCTCGATGTCGGTATGTCCGTACTGAGCGGCTCGGTGCTGCGCAGCGTGTCGGCGACGCTGGCGCCCGGAATCCTGTTCGGTGACGGCCGCGGTGACCTGTCGCTGCGCTATCGGCCTGCGCTCGTGCGCTACCGCGCGACCTTGGCGTCGAGCGTCGAGCACTCCCTGGGGCTAGGGCTTTGGCTGGCGCCGAGCGATGCCCTGGACATCAACCTCGAGGGTGATTGGACGGAGACCGGCGAGCTCCGCGCGTTCGTCATGCAAGGTGCGGCGGCCTGGCGTTTGGGCTTCTGACGCAGGCGCGGCTCCCCCCACGCGCCCCGGCCAGCGGGGCCTTCCAAACGATTGGCTGCCTGGTTTCCCCGGAGGCGCGCAACCTAACGGGTACTCCGAACGAGCCAGTCAGTTGCCCGTAGTCGCACCGACCCCCGGCGGTAGGCGTTCCTGCGGCCATGGCGAGAACGCGTCGATGCTTTCCCGACTTTTATGCCACCAATCAGCGAAACAGCCGGCGATTTTGCTCGTTTTGGCGTTGGGCGGCTGTTCGGGAACCGACATCGGTTATCCGCGGGTGAGCGAAGCCGCGTCGACGTGCCCTGACGTTGGCGCGTCCGGCGCAGGCAACGGAGTGAGTGGCATGAGCGGTGGCATCTCGACAGGCGGCGCCCCGAGCGGTGGCGCCCCGAGCGGTGGCGCCCCGAGCGCCGTCTCCGGCGCGAGCGGGTCCGCAGCCGCTGGCGCCAACGGTGTTGCCGGTGGCGCGACTATGGGTGGTGCGCCGTCCACGACGCCTTTCGTGTGGCCGGGCAACTACGACCCCAGCGTTACGCCCACGCCCGGCGACGGTCATCACAACGCTGGCGCGGGCTGCATGAGCTCGACTTGCCACGGTAGCAAAGTGCCGTTCGCCTTCGGGGGTACGGTGTACAAGGCAGACGGCGTGACGGGCGCGCCGAACGTGGAAGTGGGTATCTCGGACGGCGCGTTGACCGTCACCGCCTATTCGGCCGAGAACGGCAACATCTGGCTCCCTAGTAGCGTCGGCGCCATCAACTTCGGCTCCGCGCAAATCGTCATTCGCAACGCCAACGGCGAGCGAGTCAAACCCGCGACGGCACCCCGGGGCTCCGCGTGCAACGGCGGCGGTTGCCACGCCGCGGCCATGCGGCTGCTCGAGCCATGAGAGGTATCAGGCGATGAGCGTCATGCTGCCACAACGTCCTTACTCCGCGCGCTCGCTCAGCGTCGCTGCGCTCTACGCCGAATACGCGACGCTGGTGCGACGCGTGCTGCGCACGCACGGCGTAGCCGGACCTTGCCTCGAAGACGCCATTCAAGACGTATTTTTGGTGGCGTTTCGTCGCCACTCGGATTTCGTGCCCATTGCTTCCTACAAGACTTGGCTGTTCGCAATCGCAATCCGAGTGGCGCGAGATCACCGACGCCGCCGGAGTCGGAAGGGAGGCTTGACGGAGCTGCAAGAGAGCGAGATCCCTTGCTCGCGCGCCGACCCGTTCGCAGCCGTCGCCGCCACGCAGGGTCTGGCCGCGCTCAACGAAAAGCTCCAGCGCCTGCACGCAAATCGGCGGGAGGTCTTCCTCTTGGCGGAGCTCGCGCAGATGACGGCTCCGGAAATTGCCGAGCTGCTCGCGGTGAAATTGAACACCGTCTACTCGCGCCTGCGTGCCGCTCGCCGCGACCTGCGACTCGGCGCCGAGCACCATTCTCGATAGACGTGAACAACGGCAGGCCGCGCCGCCCGCCAGCGAGGAAAACCCGTGGCACCGACTCTCCCCTGGACCCAACACCGCACCCTGTCGCTCATCATTCTGGTCGGCGCGGTCGCCGGCTTTGCCGCCTGGAAGCAACCCACCGCTCCTACCACCGCCGCGGAGCCCGTGCGGGCCGCCGCCCCTACCGATCCGGGCGATCAGGCTCCACCGAGCTGGGCGTTCGCAACCCCGGTCGACGACGATCAGGGCGCGCCGTCCGGTGACTCGGCCGTCGACACGAGCATCACGGGCAAGGTGCTGGAGCAGATCGACGTCGCCAAGTACTCCTACTTGCGGCTTGCGAGCGCGGGCGGCTCGGACACCTGGACCGCCGTTCCGGTGACGACGCCGCGTGTGGGGCAGACCGTGGTGGTCTCCAACGCCGAAGCAATGACCAATTTCTCGAGTGCCTCTCTCAAGCGCACCTTCGACGTCATCTACTTTGGCGTCCTCGAAGCGCCTGGAGTCCCCGCCGAAGCGGCGGGCCTGCCGGAGCTGGCCGCGCTCGTCGGGGCCGACGATCCCCACCGTACCCAACTTTTGCCACACCCCGGTCCTGGGAAAGAAGCGGACGCCGTGCCGGTCACCAAGTCCGAGAAAGCCACCGGCCCGCTCGGACGGACCGTCGCCGAGCTGAACGCGCTCGATCAGGCGGCTTCGGGGAGCAAGGTGCGTGTCCGCGCTACCGTCGTCAAGGTCACCAGCGGCGTCATGGGGCGCACCTTCCTCCACCTGCGCGACGCCAGCGGCACCGCGCCAATCAGCAACGATCTTACGGCCACCACCACGGAAGATCTCAGTTTGGGCTCAGAAGTCCTGCTGGAAGGCCATGTCGAAATCGACAAGGACTTCGGCTCGGGCTACCACTACCGCGTGCTCTTGGCGGACGCGAGGCGCGTCGAGCCGTAGCGCGGCAGCGACGGACCGAGCGCTCAGTTGGCGGTCTTGCAGCACAGCACGCCGCCCGCATCGGCGCCCGCCTTGGTCACGTTGTTGGCTTCGTTTTGGCTATCGCCGCCGCAGGTCCATGGCGCCATCAGCTGCGAGCAGAAGTCGTGCGAAAAGCGATTGAGCGGCGAGCATGAGCCGGCCGGGGTTGCACCCAAGTTGCCGCAGCCGAAAACGTCGTTGGCGCCATCGCTACAATTGCCTCCGCCCCATCCGCTCTGTCGGGTCGCGAAAAAGAGCGGCGGATCATTGTCGAGAGTGACACCATCGCAGCCATCGGGGCTCGCCGAGACGACGTCTGCCACCGAGCCGCAGACGTGCCAGCTCGGGGCGCACAAATCGGCCACATTGCAGCCGGTGCCGGTCGGGTTGTCGCTATCGTCGCCGGCGCCATAGTTGCAGCTCGGGGAGGTGGTCGCGAGCACGCCCGCTACTGAAAAGCCGCCCGAGCAACCCGCTATCGACGGATACTTCTCCAGATCCACGAAACCCTCGCGGGTTGCATCGGCGCAGCCGCTTTGCGCCGCGGAGACGTCGGCGCAGGTGGGGCCTGACCAAAGGTCGCCACACTCGCATTGTCCGGTACCCAAAATGCCTTCGTCGCAAGTGCCGTGAACGCACACGGGACATGTCGTACAGCTGGCTCCGCCACGGCCGGCGGCGCACTCGTCGCAGAGCGGCCCGGCGAAGCCTGCCTCGCACGTGTCGCAGGCAGCGCCGGTGAAATGTCCGGTGCACGTGTCGCAAGCAACGCCGCCGAACCCACTGGCGCAGCTGTCGCAGGCGGCTCCGGTAAAGTGGTCGGCGCAGCTATCACAACTGTTGCCGGTAAAGTGGTCGGCACAGGTGTCGCAGGCAGCGCCCGCCCAGCCGTTGTTGCAGCTGCAGGTGCCATTGTCGCAGGTGCCGTTGACGCAAGCGACGTCGCACGCATCGGAGGGTGCGCCCGCGGCACCGCCATTCGGCTCGCCTCCCGCAGCCGCTCCTGCAACAGGGGCTTCGCCGTTGTCGCCGCCGGCACCTGCGTCTCCGCTTGCGCCCCCCGCGCCCGATAATCCGCCCGAAGTCGTGCCGGCGGTTGCGCTGGTTCCCGCGGTTGCGTTGGTTCCGCCCGTCGCGCTGGTTCCCGCAGTTGCGTTAGTTCCCGCGGTTGCGTTGGTTCCCGCGTTGGCGTTGGAGCCGGCGGTCGAGCCCTTGCCGGCGCTACTCCCCGACTTGCCGGAGGAAGGGTTGGAAGTCTCACCAGAGGAGCTCGAGCTTCCGCCTTCCGTCGTCGACGAGCCGGAGGTGCCATCACCATTGGCGGTCGAGTCTCCATCGGAGCACGCAGCGAACGGCAACGCGGACAGCACGACCCAAGCAAGCGCAAGTCTTCTCATCGCAAGCACCCTCCTAAAATGTTCGATCCGCTATGGAACGACCGTCGCTCGGCAAAGATTAGGTGCTTGCGGATACCTCGGGTGCCGTGGGGCTTTGTACGCCGCCCTTCCGTTTCCGAGCGGGTGCGCGCATGCTGTAGGCAATGTCAGAGGATCGGGTCGAAGGCGGAGACGCGCTGTCGCGTTGGCTCGCTGGGCCGGGGCTCGCGGCGCTCGACGGAATTGTTGGCAGCGCGCTCGACGTGATCGGCGTCATCGATCCGACGTTGACGGTGCGCTATCTCAACTGGACCGCTCCGGGCCTGATCCGCGAAAGCGTCATTGGTACGAACGTTCTGGATCTGGCTCCGCCCGACTATCGCGAGCGAGCTCGCGCCGCCTACGAGCAGGTACTGGCGACCGGCGTCGGTACTCGTCTAGAAATGCTGTTTCGAAGCCACGACAACGTTCTGTTCTGGGACGTACGGATCGCGCCGATCCGCAGCGGCGACCAGGTAATCGGCTTGATCGCGATTTCGAGCGACGTGACGGAGCAGCGCCGCGCCGACGCCGACCGCGATCGCTTCTTCTCGCTGTCGCTGGATCTGCTGGCGGTCATGACCGCCGAAGGGCTTTTCAAGCGCGCGAACCCCGCCTTTGGCCAGACGCTCGGCTGCGAGGTCGCCGAGCTGATTGGCACGCCGTTCATCGAGCTCGTCCACCCCGACGATCGCGCGCCTACTCTCGAGGGTTACGCGGTAGTCCGCAGCGGCACGCCGGTCAGCAATTTCGAGAATCGCTACCGACGCAAAGACGGCGAGTATCGTGTGTTCAACTGGCGCGCGATCGTCGACCCCATCACCAGCGACGTGTACGCGGTTGCGCGCGACGTGACCGACCACCGCGCCACCGAAGCGCAGCTGCGCCACGCACAAAAGATGGAAGCCGTTGGTCAGCTCGCGGGTGGTATCGCTCACGACTTCAACAACTTGCTCTTCGCCATCCTGGCCAATACGGGGCTGGCGCGGGACTTCACGTCGGGCTCCCCCGAGGTTGCCGAGCACCTGGCCGAGATAGAAGCCGCCGCTCAGCGAGCCGCCGATCTGACCAAGCAGCTGCTCGCCTTCAGTAGGCGTCAACCGCTGCGCCTCGTGCCGGTCGATTTGAACGAACGCGTGCGAGGCTTGATGAAGATGCTGCGGCGCCTGCTGCCGGAGAACATCGGCATCGATTTGATCCCGGGTCACAATCTGCCCTCGGTCAGCGCAGACGCGGGTCAATTGGAGCAGGTCATCGTCAATCTGTGCGTCAACGCGCGCGACGCGATGGAGCGCGGCGGTCAGCTGACCATCGAGACCGAAAACGTGCTGATCAATGCGCGCTACTGCGAGTCGCACCCGTGGGCCAAGCCCGGGCGCTACGTGCTCTTGAGCGTCACCGACACCGGGGTGGGCATGACCCCGGAGGTACGCGAGCGCGCCTTCGAGCCGTTTTTTACGACCAAAGGCGCGCACCAAGGCACGGGCCTCGGGCTGTCGACCGTGTACGGCATCGTGCAGCAGCACGACGGCATGGTTCACCTGTACAGCGAGCCCGGCGTCGGCACGACCTTCAAAGTCTACTGGCCGGCCCACGCGCGGCTGGCGGAGAGCGTGGGCAACAAGCTGGAGCCGCTCCCGCCGCGGGGGCAGGAGACCATCTTGTTGGCCGAGGACGAAGACCAGGTTCGCAGCGCGGTCGAGCAAATCCTCCAGCGCGCCGGCTATCGCACGATCGCGGCTGCCACCGGGCTCGACGCGATCGCGCTGTTGCGCGACGGCACGGAGCCGGTGCACCTGGTGCTCTTGGACGTCGTGATGCCCGGCCTGGGCGGGCCCGAGACCTGGGAGCAGCTGCGTCATTTGCGCTCTGGCCTGCGCGTCGTGTTCTCGAGCGGCTACGCCGACAACCGTTACCGGGAGCTTTTGCCCCCGGATGCGGTGCTGCTCGAAAAGCCGTTTCGCGCCGAAGAGCTTCTGCGCCAAGTCCGTAAGACTCTCGACGAGACGTAGGAAAGCCGGGCGTGCTGCGCTAGCCGGGCGCCTCGGGACGGGCTGCCTTGGGGGCGTGCGCCTTCGGCCCGGTGCCTATCCGACCGTCCGCCGACCAACCACACTAGGTCGGCCCAATTTAGGGGGATTAAGAGATATCTGGACACGCCGAATGCACGGTTGCGCGAGCAGAAATGCCACGCGCTGACAGGCAGTACGCCGTGACCGGGACGAGCTCGCTCCGGCGTACTGCCTGCCAGCGTGAGCTCTGCCCGCGGCAAAGCCCAGCGCTTTGCCACACCTAGGTCCCCCTCCCCCTTTCGACGACATCAAGAGGATAAGCCCATGCCGAGCGATGACGACGACCTGATGCGCGAGTTTCTGACCGAAAGCCGAGAGAACCTGCATCAGCTCGACCGCGACTTCGTCGAGCTGGAGAAGAATCCACGCGACCCGCATCTCTTGGGCGCCATTTTTCGCGCCGTTCACACCATCAAGGGCACGGCCGGCTTCCTTGGCCTCGTCAAGCTCGAGTCGTTGACTCACATCGGCGAGAGCCAGCTCAGTCGGCTGCGCGATGGCGCGTTGACTCTCGATACGCAACTCACGTCCAAGCTCCTGGCGATGGTGGATGCGATTCGACAAATCTTGACGTCACTCGAGGCCACCGGTTCCGAGGGCGACCAAGACTTTTCCAGAGTCGTTCAGGAGTTGTCGGGCATCGGCGTGGCGCCGCGTCCGGATTCGACTCCGCCGGCCCCGCTCTTGCCCGTGCGCGCGGCAACGCCCCCCCCGGTCCCGCTTCCCCAAGCATCGGGCCCCTCGCTGCCCCCTGCCGCGCCCACGGAGTCCGCGGCCAGAAACGGCGCCGCCGACACGGCGATACGGGTCGACGTTGCGCTGCTCGATCGGGTGATGAATCTGGTCGGCGAGCTGGTCCTCGCGCGCAACCAAATCATGCAGTTTGGCCTGACGTCGAAGGACGCCGGTTTCGTCAACGCCTCGCAGCGCCTCAATCTGCTCACGACCGAGCTCCAAGCCGGCGTGATGAAGACGCGCATGCAGCCGATTGGCAACGTTTGGAACAGGTTTCCGCGGATCGTGCGTGATCTGGCCAACGTCTGCGGCAAGAAAGTGACGCTCGAGCTCGACGGCACCGAAACCGAGCTAGACCGGTCGATCATCGAGGCCATCAAAGACCCGCTGACGCACGCCGTGCGCAACGCCGTCGACCACGGCATCGAGAGCCAGGAGCGCCGGATCGAAGCCGGCAAGAGCGCGGTCGGCCGAATCCTCCTTCGCGCGTACCACGAGGGAGGGCAGGTCAACATCGAGATCTCCGACGACGGGGGCGGCCTCGCGATCGAGAAGATCCGTGCCCGCGCCGTCGAACGCGGTTTGGTCACGGGCGAACGCGCGTCACGCATGAGCGAGCGCGAGGTCGGACATCTAATCTTCTTGCCCGGCTTTTCCACCGCCGAGCAGGTCACCAACGTCTCGGGCCGCGGCGTCGGCATGGACGTGGTCAAGACGAACATCGAGAAGATCGGGGGCACGGTCGATCTGAGCTCCCGCCCCGGGTTGGGTACGACGCTCAAGATCAAGATTCCGCTCACGTTGGCCATCATTCCCGCCTTGATCGTAACCAGCGGCGGGGAGCGCTTCGCGATTCCGCAGGTGAACCTGCTGGAGCTGGTGCGGCTGGAGGGCGCGCAGGCACGGCGAGGCATCGAGAGCCTTCACGGCACCGACGTCTATCGGCTGCGGGGCAACCTCTTGCCGTTGGTGTTCTTGAACGAAGCGCTGAGGCTGTCCAGCGTCGGCGCCAGCGAAGACGTCCGCAATATCGTGGTCTTGCAAGCTGATGATCGTCAGTTTGGCCTCGTCGTCGACGGCATCAGCGACACCGAAGAGATAGTGGTCAAGCCGCTGGGCAAGGAGCTGAAGGGCATCAGTGCTTTCGCGGGGGCGACGATCATGGGTGACGGGCGGGTGGCACTGATTCTGGACGTGCTGGGCATCGCGCAGCGGGCAAACGTGGTCTCGCCCTCGCGCGATCGTGCCATCGTCGACAGAGCCCGCGAGCAGCGGAGCCTACAAGATACTCGCGAAGCCTTGCTGCTGTTCCGCGTAGGCAAGTCCACCCGCATGGCGATTCCCCTGTCGATGGTGGCCCGGTTGGAAGAGATCGCGCCGGAGAAGATCGAGCGCGCGGCGGGCCGCGATGTCGTGCAGTACCGCGGGGCGATCCTGCCGCTGATCATGCTCGGGCGCGAGCTGTTGCGCGAGCCGTCCGCAGAGGGCACGGCTCCGCTGCTGGTCATCGTGTACTCCGAGAACGGTCGCAGCATCGGCCTCGCCGTCGAGCAGATTCTGGACGTGGTGGAGGAGCAGATCACGGTGCGCAGCCAGGCGTCCCGCGAAGGGGTTACCGGCTCGGCGGTCGTGCAAAATCGAGTCACCGATCTCTTGGACGTGCACGGCGTCATTCGGCGCTTCGACCCCAGCTTCTTCAACCGCAAGGAAGCCGCCTAGGCGGGTGGCCAGCCATGACGGACAGTCGCCAACTCTGCACCTTCGCCCTCGACGGCTTGCACTTCGGAGTCGAGGTCGTGAGCGTGCAAGAAGTAATTCGCTATCAAGACATGACGAAGATCCCCTTGGCTTCGTCGATGGTGCGCGGGCTCATCAATTTGCGCGGCCAAATCGTGACCGCCATCGACATGCGGGCTCGGCTGGGTCTGCCTGCCATCAGCGACGAGCAGCAGCCGATGAACGTCGTGTTGCGCACGAACGACGGCGTGGTCAGCTTGCTCGTCGACGAAATCGGCGACGTCCTGGAGCTCGACGGACGAGAGTTCGAGCGTCCACCCGAGACGCTGTCCGGAGTGTTCCGCGACGTCGTGCTGGGGGTCTACAAGCTCGAAGCCAGGCTGCTGCTCTTGCTCGATGTCGAACGCATCATCGCGCTCGGCTCGCAGGCGGCGCAGCGCAACGACGGAGGCACCGCCTCGGCGTGATACGTCGCGGCGGCGGGAGCGCGCTGCCCGTCGCGCGCGGCGGCAGCACCGCATGAAGAAGCTTTTGCGGCTCACGCGCGACGCGGCGTGGGCGCCGAAGAGACGACCAACAAGAAGGAGCACAACATGGAAGAACGAGCAGAAAACGGCCACTCTCATCGAGATTCGTATCGCCCCCGGCTCGCCCACGGCGCGTCCGTCGAGGTAGTCGATGAAGGCAGGAAAGCGGCTCATGACCTCGACGCCCTGCGCGATGCCCTCGATCGATCTCAGGCGATCATCGAGTTCTCGATGGATGGCGTGGTCCAGACGGCCAACGATAATTTTCTGAGGGTGCTTGGCTACTCGCTCAACGAGATCAAGGGCAAGCACCACCGCATGTTCGTCGACGAACGGGCCGCCAAGAGCTTCGAGTATCGCGAATTTTGGCTGAAGCTGGAGCGCGGAGAGTACGTCGCCGACGAGTTCAAGCGCATCGGCAAGGGGGGCAAGGAGGTGTGGATTCAGGCCTCGTACAACCCGATCAAAGGCCTGGACGGCAAGCCTTGCAAGGTGGTCAAGTACGCGACCGACGTCACCGCGCAGAAGCTGCAAAACGCGGACCACGCCGCTCAGCTTGCGGCCATCGACAAGTCCCAAGCCGTCATCGCCTTCAGCGTGGACGGTACGGTGCTGTCGGCCAATGACAACTTTCTGAGCGTGCTTGGCTACTCCCTGAACGAAGTCAAAGGCAAGCACCACAGCATGTTCGTGGAGCAAGCCTTCCGCCACAGCCCCGAATACCGGGAGTTCTGGGCGAGGCTGGCGAGCGGCGAATACATCGCCGACGAGTTCAAACGCGTCGGCAAAGGCGGCAAGGAGGTGTGGATTCAGGCCTCGTACAACCCGATCTTGGACCTCAACGGGGTGCCGTTCAAAGTCGTCAAGTTTGCGACGGACGTGACCGCCACCGTGAAGTTGCGTGAGGGGATCGCGGCGAGCCGCGAGCGCGAGCTGGCGCAGGCCGCGGACTTGCAGAGCAAAGTCGACGAGATCCTCAAGGTGGTGAACGCGGCCGCGCGTGGTGACCTGACGACCGCGGTTGCCGTGAATAGCGACGACGCGATCGGCCAGGTGGGCAAGAGCCTGGCCGGCTTCTTGAGCAACATGCGGAAGAGCATCGGCGGCATCGCCAACAACTCGACCACGCTCAGCGCCGCGTCCGAGGAGCTGTCGGCGGTGGCCAAGCAGATGACGGGCAACGCCGATGAAACGTCGACTCAAGCGAACGTGGTCTCGGCCGCGGTCGAGCAGGTCAATCGCAACATTCAAACCGTGGCGACCGGCACCGAAGAAATGACGGCGAGCATCCGCGAGATCGCCAAGAACGCGTCGGATGCCGCGCGCGTGGCGACCTCGGCGGTGAAGGCGGCCGAGACCACCAACGCCATCGTCTCGAAGCTGGGCGAGAGCAGCGCCGACATCGGCAAGGTGATCAAGGTCATCACGTCGATTGCTCAGCAGACCAACCTGCTCGCCCTCAACGCCACGATCGAGGCCGCGCGCGCGGGCGAAGCCGGCAAGGGCTTTGCCGTCGTAGCCAACGAGGTCAAGGAGCTCGCCAAGGAAACCGCGAAGGCCACCGAAGACATCAGCCAAAAAATCGAAACGATTCAGGGGGATACGCGCTCGGCGGTCAGCGCCATCAGCCAGATTGGCTCGATCATCAATCAAATCAACGACATTCAAAATACCATCGCCAGCGCGGTCGAAGAGCAGACCGCGACCACCAACGAGATCAGCCGCAACGTGGCCGAGGCCGCGCGCGGCAGCGGCGAGATTGCCCAGAACATCACCGGTGTGGCGCGCGCCGCCCAAGGCACCTCGTCCGGTGCCAGCGACACCGAACGCGCCTCCGCCGAGCTGGCGCGCATGGCCTCCGAGCTGCAGAAGCTCGTCAGCCAGTTCTCGTATTGAACGTTCGTCTGCTGTCTTCCTCGACCATTCGGAGTAGCCACCTTTGAAAGCTCTCATCATCGATGATTCGCGCGCGACCAGGATGATCATCGCGCGCCAGCTGGCCACGCTCGGCTTCTCTACGGTGCAAGCAGCGAACGGGCGTGAAGCGCTGGTGGCGGTCGCGACCTCGGGACCATTCGACGTCGCGCTGGTCGATTGGAACATGCCGCTGATGAACGGCGTGGAGTTCGTGCGTGAGGTCCGCAAACATCGAGCCTTCGACGAAATGGCGATCATGATGGTCACCACCGAGTCCGAGCAAAGTCAGGTGCTCGCCGCCCTCGAGGCGGGGGCGAGCGAGTACCTGATGAAGCCGTTCTCGCCCGAGAGCATCGAGGAAAAATTGGCCATATTGGGGATTTCGCCGCCATGATTCGCGTCCTCGTCGTCGATGATTCGGTGGTGGTGCGGCGCATGCTCAGCGGCGCCCTGACCGGCGATCCGCGCGTTGGCGTCGTCGGCACGGCGCCGAACGGCACCATCGCTTTGCAAAAGCTGGAGCAGCTCAGTCCCGACGTCGTGATCCTGGACGTGGAGATGCCGGACATGGACGGCATCGAGACGGTGCGGCGGCTGCGCGTCGACTACCCCAAGTTACCCGTCATCATGTGCAGCTCTTTGACGGAGCGCGGCGCGGAAGTGACCTTGCGCGCGCTCGCGGCGGGGGCAACCGACTACGTCACGAAGCCGACCGCCTCGGTGGCGCAGCAAGACGGGCTCAGCTCCTTCACGAACGAGCTGTTGGCCAGCGTGCTGGTTCTGGGAGAGGCAAGAGTCGGCGCGTCGCGCCGGCCGTCGCCCCGACCTGCCGAAGCCAGCATCGTTTCTCTGTTGCGCACGCCCACGCGCGGCCCCGTGGCGGCCATCGGCATCGGCTGCTCGACGGGCGGCCCGAACGCCCTGGCCAGCCTTTTTACCCGCATCCCTCCGGATTTGACGGTTCCCATTTTCATCGTGCAGCACATGCCGCCGCTCTTTACGCGCATGCTGGCCGACAGCCTGACCGCTTCCTCCGGCGTTTCCGTACACGAAGCGGTTCACGGCGGAGCCGTCGAGGCCGGTCACGCCTACATCGCCCCGGGCGACTTTCACATGGTCTTGGGTCGAGACGGCGCGAGACTCGTCACGCTGCTCAATCAAGCCCCGCCCGAGAACTCCTGCCGCCCCGCGGTGGACGTGCTGTTTCGCTCGCTGGCCTCCACCTTCGGTAGCGGAGTGTTGGCTTGCGTGCTCACCGGCATGGGCCGCGATGGGACGCGCGGCGCGGGCGACATCGTCGACGCCGGCGGCGCGGTCTTGGTGCAAGACACGGCGAGTTGCGTGGTGCCGAGCATGCCGGACGGGGTGGCCAACGCCGGGCTCGCCGAGATGTCCCTGCCGCTCGATCAGCTCGGCCACGAGCTCGTGGCGCGCGTTCGCAAGCCGGCGCACGCCATTTCACGTCAGTCCGTGTTTGCGAGAAAGGGAAACTGAAGTGACCGCAAGTGGCGAGAGCATGTCCTATCTCCGTGAGCTGGTGTACCGCCGCTCTGCCATCGTGCTGCAGGCGGACAAGAGCTACCTCATCGACTCGCGCCTGGCGCCGCTGGCACGCGAGGCGGGGCTGGCGTCGATCGACGAGCTGGTCGGCAGGATTCGCCGGGAAGACGCCGGCGCGCCGCTGGTCAGACGCGTGATCGAGGCGATGACGACCAACGAGACCCTGTTCTTCCGGGATCTGCACCCGTTCGAGGCGCTAAGGCAGCGCATTCTTCCCGAGCTGATCCGAGCTCGTTCGGCCCAGCGCCGCCTGCGCATTTGGTGTGCCGCCGCCTCGACCGGTCAAGAGCCTTACAGCATTGCCATGACCCTGCGTGAGCACTTTCCGGAGCTCGTCGGCTGGGACGTCAAGATCGTCGCCACCGACATCAACGCCGCCGTACTGGAGCGCGCGCGCGCCGGGAGCTACCGGCAGCTCGAAGTGAATCGAGGTTTGCCCGTCGCCATGCTCGTGAAGTACTTCGACCGTCAGGGCGCCGACTGGGTCGTCAAGCCCGCGATCAAGGACTTGGTGAAGTTCGTGGAGCTCAACCTGCTCGACGCTTGGAGCATCGGGCCGCAAGACATCGTCTTCATCCGCAACGTGCTCATTTACTTCGACGTTCCGACCAAGCGCCAACTGCTGGGCCGCGTTCGGAACTTGCTCCCTCGCGACGGCTTTCTGGTCCTGGGCGGAGCCGAGACGACCAACAACATCGACGATCAATACCAGCCGGTGAAGATCGGAGGTGGCGTCTACTATCAGGTCAAACCCAGTTGCTCGGAGTGACTCGCCGCGAGCAGGAGCCAACATGACACGTTTGATAGCCAGGGATTTACGCGAGGTCGTCGAAGTCGTTTGGACGGTGACGCTCGGCTTCGAGGTCTTGGACGCCGTGGGCTCGCTGCCGCCGCCAGCCGCGTCGACTTGGTGCGGTTGCGTCAGGGTGGTCGGCGGCTGGAGCGGGTTGGTCAAGCTCAGCATGGCGGAGGTGCTCGCCCGACAAGCGGCCGCGGTGATGTTTGGCGCCCCCCCGGAGTCCTTGTCGAACGACGATTTGATCGACGCGTTGGGGGAGCTGACCAACGTGACGGGCGGCAACGTGAAAGCGTTGTTGCCAGGGCCCAGTCAGCTTTCGCTGCCGTCCGTCGTCGCCGGCGCAGATCTTGCGCACGTGGCTCCGGGCGAGTCGGTGCTTTGCGAAGTCGCATTCCAAACCGGTGGCTCACAGATTCGCGCGCAGGTCGTGGAAGGGCCGGGCGCCGCGAACTGGAGTGACGCTAGCTCGCCGCGCACTGGGCTCTACGTCCAGAGGTAAGTATGGCTACGCAGCGCGCCCCGTGCTGCCTCTGCGCCCCGAATGAGCCGGCAAATTCCAGACAATTCGATAGATCGCCGTTAGCGTCGATATACGTGCTTGTGGTCGGGGCACGGCCCCGCTACTGCTGGATATCGATGCGACGAGCTCCGCGCGTCCTCGTGCAGCTGGCCACGGCAGTGCTGCCGCTCGCCGTGCTTGCTGATGCCTTGGCTGCCTCGTCGCCCGCGCCCTCCGAATACCAGGTGAAGGCAGAATTCATCGAGCGCTTTACCCGCTTCGTCGATTGGCCGAGCTCCGCGTTTGCGTCGCCGGGGGCCGCGTTCGTGGTCTGTGTGCGGGGCGGCGGCGCGCTGGCCGAGCAGCTCGAGCTCGTGGTGGCGCGGCGTCGCATCAAGGACCGTCCCGTGCGCGTGCTCCACCTCGGTTCGGGGGACAGGCTGACCCCCTGCCACCTCTTGTACGTCGCCGACTTGGATCACAAGGCGGTTCGAGAGATTACCGCCATTACCCGGGGCAAGGCCATCCTGTCGGTTGGTGATCAGCCGGGGTTCGCAGAAGACGGTCTGCTCATCAACCTCATCCTCGACGACAAGGGGTTCGTGCGCTTCGAGATCAATCGTGACGAGGCCAATGTCAGCGGCTTGAAGATCAGCGCCAAGCTCATGCGCCTGGCGCGCCTCGTGGGGTCCCGTCGATGATCCGCTCTTCGATTCGGCTCAAGTTGGTGGCGATCGTGATGGCCACGACCTGCGCCTCTCTCTGCTTGATGGGGCTGGTGTTGGGGGCTTTCGAGCTCGTCAGCCACCGCCGGGCGATGACGGCCGAGCTGGCGGCCGTCGGCGACATCATCGGCGCCAACAGCACCGCCGCGCTCTCCTTCAATGACCAGGACGTCGCCAAAGAGATCTTGCGAGCGCTCGAGCCGCAGCGCGACGTACGCCTGGCTTGCCTGTACGACGTCCGCGGCCGTCTGTTCGCCAGCTTCTCGCGGCCGTCCGAGCGTATGGGGTGCCCGTCGTCACCGACGTCCGACGGTGCGGCCTTCGAGGGAGGGGTGTTCGTGCAGTCGGAGCCCGTGATGTTGCAGTCTGAGCGCGTCGGCACGCTGCGCCTGGTCGCCACGCAGCACACGCTGTGGCGCCACATGCGGCTGTTTGCGGTAGTGCTGGCGCTGACCGTCATCGTCTCCGCGCTCGGTGCCCTGCTCCTGTCCTCGCGGCTCCAGCGGCTCGTCTCCCGGCCGATCCTCGAGCTGGCGACGACCGCACGCCGCGTCACCCAGCAGCGCGACTACGCTCTGCGGGCGCCGCAACACAGCACGGACGAGGTAGGGGTGGCGGTCGGCGCGTTCAATCTCATGCTCGATCAGGTGCAGGGCAGCGATCTCGCGCTGCGCCAGGCAGAGCAGAAGAGCCGCGAGCAGGCGCAGTTCTTGGGTTCAATCTTGGACAACATGGGAGAGGCCATGGTCGTGGTCGATCCGGCCGCTCAAATCCTGTTGTGGAACGCCGCCGCGACACGAATCTTGGGCCCCCGTCCGCAGGGCCTGCCGCTGGCAGACTGGGCGCGACACTTCAAGTTGGGTCGCGTAGCTCGGCCCGGTCAAGTCGCTCACAGCGAGCCACCGTTGGCGCGAGCGCTTCGCGGTGAGGACGTGGCCGACTACGAGATAACGATCGAGGCGAACGAAGGAAGGAGCGAATGCTGGGTCACCGGCACGGCCCGACCACTCCGCGACGAGCAGGGCAAAGTCGTGGGTGCGATCGCCGTGTTCCGTGACGTGACGCAGCAAAGGAAAGCCGAGCTCGGGCTGAAAGCCAGCGAGGCCCAGCTCCGCCAGGCGCAGAAGATGGACGCGGTAGGGCAGCTGGCCGGTGGTATCGCCCACGACTTCAACAACCTGCTGACCGTCATCTGCGGTTTCAGCGACTTCGCGCTGAAGCAGATCCCAGCCGGAAATCCCGCGCGATCGGACATCGAGGAGGTGATGAACGCCGGCCAGCGAGCGTCCACGCTGACTCGGCAGTTGCTGGCGTTCAGTCGCAAGCAGGTATTGGCGCCGCAGCGCCTCGATCTCAACGCCGCCGTGCACGGCTCACGCCAGATGCTCCGACGACTGATCGGCGAGGACATCGAGTTCGTGGCCGTCTACGGCGCCAATCTCAGCCCGGTGCTGGCCGATCCTGGACAGATCGATCAAGTCATTCTCAACCTGGTGGTGAACGCGCGCGACGCGATGCCACGAGGAGGACGGCTGACGGTCGAAACCGACAACGTCGAGCTAGACGAGCAGAGCGTCCGGAACCACCCCGGTGCTCACGCGGGTTGGCACGTCCGGTTGAAGGTCAGCGACACGGGTGTCGGCATGAGCGAGGAGGTCCAATCTCGCATCTTCGAACCTTTCTTTTCGACCAAGGCCGTAGGCAGGGGTACGGGCCTCGGGTTGTCGACGGTTTACGGGATTGTTCAGCAAACCGGCGGCCACATCGAGGTGTCCAGCACGCCGGGCAAGGGGACCACCTTCAGTATCTATCTACCGGCCGCAGCGGCTCGTTCGGCCCTGGTGGCGCCTGACCTGATCGACGGCTTGCCCGCGCCGGGGGGAACCGAGACCATCTTGCTGGTCGAGGACGAAGCCGCAGTTCGTAGCTTTGCACGCCGTATTCTCACCGGCTTCGGCTACGAGGTGCTCGTCGCCAGTGACGGCGTGGAAGCGCTCGAGATCCAGACCCGCTACGGCGGGCAGATTCATCTGTTGATCAGCGACGTGGTCATGCCACGAATGGGTGGCTGGGAGCTCGCGAGGACGCTATTGCAAAGGCTGCCGGGGCTGCGTGTCGTCTTCTTCTCCGGCTATGCGGCAGAGATGAACATTCACCCCAGCTTTCCGGTCGAGGAGCTGGTGCTCATCTCGAAGCCGTTCACGGCAGGTGCGCTGGCCCGCGCGGTGCGCGAGGCCCTCGATCGTTGTCGCGCCGCGTGACGTTGCGCGCACTACTGCAGCGCAAGTGAGATAGCATCGACTTCGAGAAGCGGCGCGCGCTAGAGGTGTCCCTAGAGCTTGAGCGAGCACGAGAACAGCAGCTCGCGAGGACGCGAACGAGTGCTCTGTGACGGGCGATAGTGCTGGTTTGCCAGGTTCTTGCCAGTCAAATCCAGGATGATCCGGAGACTGCGCAACTTTTGGATGTAGCCAACGGTGGCACCCACCAGCGTGTAGGTCTGATTGGCCGACGTTGGGGTATCGGAGAGCAGCGTCTGGTTGTAGGTCAAATTGGCGCCGCCAGCCAAGTAGAAGCCCTCGAGCGCTCCCTCCGGGAAATCGTAGCGTGACCAAAGGTTGGCCAGATGCGGCGCGCTCATCTGCAGGGGTGCGCCGTGAAAGCGTTTGACGTTTTTGTAGTTGGCCGCGCCGGCGGCGTCGAGCGTGGTCGGGTCTTGCGCGAGAATGGCGGCGTCGTTGCCCAGGAGCTCGACGATGCGGGCGTCCATGTAGCTGTAGGATAGGTAGACCTGCCAATTTTTACTGACTGACAGCGTCGTGTCCAACTCGATGCCTTGCGACCTTTGCTCGCCGCTCTGCACGTTCGTGAACAGCATCACACCGGTGGTCGGGTCGAGCTGAGCCAAATCATTGACGATGTTGCGGTTGTGAATGTCGAAATAGGTCAGGGTGCCGGAGATGCGCTTGGCGAGCGGCTCGAACTTCACGCCCGCTTCGACGCCGTAGCCCTTGGTGGAGGCGGCGGGACTGGTAGGCACGTTGCGGACGAGCAAGACCTGGGAGCCGGGGACGAACGACTCGGCATACGAAGAGAACACGGACAGGCCGTGGGTGAGCTCGTACAGCGCGCCGTACTGAGGTGTCAGCTGATGCGCGGCGATGCTCACGGGCGCGGTCGGGGGTTGTCGCTCGGTGAGGTGGCTATCCGTCCAGGTTTGGCGCCAACCCGCCAGCAGCAGCAAGCGGTCGTCGAACAGACCGAACGTCACCCCGCCGTAGACCGCCCGGTCTTTGAACACGGCGGAGCGGTCGCTCCTGCCATCGGTGAGCGCCGAGAGCGAAACGCCGTCCGACCGATTCCAAGTGGACGAATCGCGAAGGTCCCACAGCGGAAGCGGCGACGCAGTCGGATCCTCACCCAGGGCAGGATCGTTGGGGGCTTGGGCGGCGACGACGTCGAACCGGCGCGACACATACTGCGCGCCGACGAGCAAACGCACGCTGATCGGCTTGAATTGGTACTTTCCAACCGCTTGCGCCTCGATGGTGTTGCCCCCGTTGGAGTAGGTCTGACGCCTGACACGACGGCCCTGCAAAAACGTCATGTTGTTGGCCATGCCGAAATTTCCGGTGGCCAGGGCGTCAACCTCGTAGTCCTGGTGGGAGTAGCCGGTGCGAACGTTCCAATGGTCGTCCGCTTCGAAGTCAGCCCACGCACTGAAGCCGTTGGTGCTACTGCGGCGAAAATCGCCGTAAGACATGCTGTTCCAGTTGTCGGGTAGACCCGGCACGTCGACGGCGGCGAGATTCGGATCCGAGGGCGTCGGTACGACCCCGTTCTGAGTCCGGCGGCCCGGCTTCTGCATGAGCTGCGGGTCTTCGAATTTGCCGTAGTGCTCGAACTTGAGCGAGAGGCTCAGCCTGTCGTTCGGACGCGCGAGAAGCGAGGGCGAGATGTTGAAGGAGTGCGCGTCGTAGGGCTTCCAGTAGTGCATGTCCTCGTCGTAGGAGGTAGCCAGCCGATAGAAGAGCCGTTTCTCCACGGCGGGTCCGGTGACGTCGGACTCGAAGCGGTATTCCCCGTAAGAGCCGTAGGTAGCCCTCGCGCTCGCGGCCAGCTGCGGCTGCGGCGTCTTGGTGATGATGTTGACGATGCCGCCGGGAGCGACCTGCCCGTAAAGAAACGAGGCTGGGCCTTTGACGACCTCCACGCGGGCGACGTTGGTGAAGTCGAAGATAGATGGGCCATGGAAACCGTCGCGCAAGATCTGGACGTTGCCGGGGGTCGAGCTGACCGCGAAGCCGCGTATCGCAAGGTTGGCGTTGCCTTCGTTGAAATCGTTGCTGCGGTAGGTAACACCGGGCGCATAGCGTGCGACGTCGAAGACATTCACCGGCTTCTGGTCGGCGATGAACGACTCGGTAAAGGCCTGCAGCGCGAACGGCAGGCGCCCGATTGGGGCGTCAAAACGCGAAGCAGACACCGAGTTCGAGGCGCGATAGCCGTCGTCGAGATTGGTCGAGACCTCGAATGGAGACACCTTGACCGTCATCAATTCTTCGAGGCTCATTTCGGCGAGCGCTTTGGAGCTGCCGCCCGACGCCGCCGGCCCTGCCGCCAGCGCCGGCCTCACCCAGGCGACGCAGAGAAGCGCGCCGACCAGCGCGGCAGACGAGTACCTGCCGGCTTTGGTCCGATGCGAGTCCGTGAGCGGTTCGGCCTTCATGGAATCTTGCGTGGGCTCGACTGCGAGAGGCTGCTACCTACGCCCTCATTCGGCGCAGCCTTGGCCCTCGGCCGGCTGCGCCCTGGAAGCATGCGTCCCTGTTAATGCGGATGCTGGAGGCTTGGAGTTGGGGAGTCGGTATCTCACTACGAATCATCGGCTTTTGTCCAACCATCACGCCGTTTCGCGATTGGGGCGCATGTTTCCCCTGGTTTTTCCCCAAAATGCGGTACCCTGGGAAGGTCCGTCTGAGGGACAGGCAACGAATGGTCCGCTCGAGAGCTCTCCGAAGTCCAGTTGGTAAGCCGCTTGCGCCCGTGATCGAGAGTACCAACCTGGAGGCGGCGTGACGACGCCCGGGCTCGAGGCCGGAGGGCGGGTTCTGGTCGCGGATGACGATGAATCGGTGGGGCGTTTCGCGAGCGTCGTGTTGCGCTCCGCTGGCTTCGAGGTCGACGTGGTGACCACGGGGTACGAAGTGACGAAGGCGGTCGCCAACAAGAGCTACGACGCCTGCGTGGCCGACATCAACATGCCGGGCAACGAGCAGCTCGAGCTCATCGCCTGGTTGCATGGAGGCGCGAGTGTTCCCCTCGTCCTGCTCACGGGCGACCCGTCGCTAGACACGGCCGTGGCGGCCTTGCGGGGTGGCGTGCTCGACTACATCGTGAAGCCGGTTGCTCCCGAAGAGCTGCGAGGCCGGGTCGAAGCGGTCGTAAGGAAGGGGAAGGAGTTGCGAGCAGCCGCTCAAACCCAGGCTCGGGTCGCTGCGCTGGTAGAAGCGGCGACCCACGTGGTCGAGGCTGTCGGTCGCAGCGATGCCGTCCCAGCCCGGCCCGCTAGCGGCGGGGCCGCAACCCAGCCAACAGCCGAGCTTGGCGGGCTTCAATTACCAGCAGACGTCGTCGATTGCCTGTCTCCACGCCAGCAAGAGGTGGTGCGACTGCTGACCGTTGGGCGGCCCATTCCGGAAGTGGCCGAGCTGCTGGGACTGTCGGTGCACACCGTGCGCGGCCACATGAAGGGCATCTTCAGCAAGCTCGGTGTGCAATCCCAAGTGGCCCTGCTCGGTAAATTGGCCGGCCACGCGGTTCCAACCGCGCGCAAGCGTTAGCCGTCGTTCTGCGATCGACGGCCTGAACGTTGGCTGCCGAGGAGCGGGTGAATCTCCCCCTGCCCGAGGCCCGCTTCCCCGGCGACTATTTGCCGTACCCCGCCGCCTGGACGTTTTGCAGCACGGCTAGGTCGGTGGCATCCGAGGGCCGCCCGGCCGTGATGGCACCTTCGAAGAAGGTGCCATACGATGTGTTGCTGTTGTCACCGCCGATGCCCAGGACGATGGCGCCCTGCATGTTCCAGGCGGCAGGCGCGGTTCCATCATAGGCTGTCGTCAGTCCACCGTCCTTCGCGTCACCGACCCTGATCGCGTAGCGGGGCGTGCTGCCAGACGTGTCCGTCTTGACGAGGCCAAAGGCGTAGTCCGATGTCACCGATGGGTTGTTGGGGTTTTGAACCGTCGACATGCCTGCGCCGCCGGCCCAAACGCCTCCCTCGGCGTCCATCATGAACCAAGGGCCATTGCCGGCGCCGCTACCCCACACGAACTTGGTGCCAAAAGATATCGTGTTCATCGCGCCGGTGCCGCCGGTGGAGCAACTGTCGCGCTGCGCGTTGCCGAAGTCCCAGCAGCACCCCGCGTTGGCGCGCTTACCGTCTACGATTTCGTATTCGCTCTCCGCCGCGGTGCCAGTCGGCAAGCCCAGGGCACTGTTGTTCCGATAGCCGTCGTGCTCGGGACCCGTCGAAGAGCCGAAGGACGAATCTGAAGCCATGTAGAGCGCGTAAACCTTGTGACCGTTCAGCGTGAGCGAACGCCCTTTCGCGTCCGCTTCGGTATCCGCGGTGGTGACGTAGCAGCCCGGGCCCGCCACCGTGAGATCGTTGCTCAGTCCGGATTGATCATAGAGCTTCGAGATGGTGCACGCCGAGCTGCCACAGAGCGTGTCTTGAAGCGGCCCATCGGCGACGACACCGTCCGCGATCACTCCGATGTCTTTGAGTGTGCCACCCGTGCCAGTATTCGAGCCACCAATCCGGATCTGGTACAGAGGCCCCGTGTACTTGCTCGACAGCCGTCGAACCGTGCTGTAAGCGGCGACGCACGGTGTGGCGCCCGTCGCGTAGATGTCGCAGGGGCCTTCAAGCGTGCCCGACCCGCCAGCGGCGCCGTCGGCGCCCGCAGCGCCGCTTGCTCCGCTCATGCCTCCGTTGGGCGCGCCGCCCGCTCCGCTCATGCCTCCGTTGGGCGTGCCGCCCGCTCCGCTCATGCCCCCGGCACCAGCCGCGCCGCCGACGCCTGAAACGCCGCCGCGCTGAAACAGGACCGTACCCGTCGTGGTCGGGGCTTCGGGCTGGGGGGTCCAAATCATCTTGTCTGCGGAAGCGCAGTACGAAAAGGCATTGTTGGTGTCGATGGTGACGACGTTGCCCGCGATGGCAAAATTCCCTCTAGTAGACGGGTCAGTCGATACGACTCCCGGGGTGCCTTTTTGCTGAATCGTCGCCGAACAGCTGCACCCCCCACCATCAGCGCTGCTGCAAGTGACCGAGGAGTAACCCATGGCCTCGATGACTCCACCTACCTGATCGCAAGTGAGGGTGGTTCCGGAGAAGGAGAGGCACTCCTTGGCCAACGTGATCTGCTCACTGCCGGTGGTCGTCGTGTCGTCCGTATACGTTCCGTTGGCGTTGGCGCTCCATGTCCCCGACACCTGCAGAGAGCCCGTAACCGGAGCGGACTTGCAGTTTGGCCCAAAAAAGTTCGATAGACTCATCTGACCCGATACCGCCAAACAGGATGAGGTGGCGGTCCAAGTTCCGACCACGTCGCCCCCGCAGGCAGCCACGTTAGAACAAGACGCCGTCAGACTCTCGCCGCCAGAGCCACCCGCGCCGACAGACGCAGCACTGCCACCAGACGCACCACTGCCAGCAGACGCGCCACTACTCGCGGACGCGCCGCTACCCGCGGACGCGCCGGCCTTTTCCCCCGGTGAAGTACAACCGGCAGCAAAAGCCAACGCGAGGCAGGCAATGGTTGCCGTGAAACCCAACCGATCGGGGCGCTGAATCTTCATGATTTGGGAAGCAGGGATAGATCGGCGCCAGCGCTCACGCTGCCGCTCGAGCTGCAACGGTTAGACGCGTAGCTCTGCCCACCAGGGTCAGGATTCGCCTCCTCATTGTGCACAAGCTTGCGTGCTGCCAAAATGGTGACCGCGCTCCGGCGGATCGCAGACCGGGCTACGAAAGCTGGCCCATCGAAACCCCGAGCGGGTACTCAGGTATTCGTGAGATGCCGCGAAAGCGCGCGGCGGTGCTCGACGTCGAAGACCGCGCGAGCCGTTGGTGCCCGCCATTGCCAACGAAAGCATGACGGAGTGGTCGTGCACTCGAAGCGACGGAGCCCCGAAAAAGAAAACATGCAGCAATCATTGGTAGCGTGCACAGTCCTGCGTTCGACCCTCCTCGGCGCGCTGCTGCTCGGGCTGTTGGCGCAGGCGTGTGACTCCAGCGGCCGTGGCATCTCAGTCGGAGGCGGCACGATGAGCCAGGCTGGTGGGGCGGCGAGCGCAGGCATGGCCGGCGGCTCAGGCTTCGGAGGTGCAGTCACGGGCGTGGCAGGTTCGGGCGGCGTGCTGATCGGCGGCGGCGCAGGCTCGGCCAGCGCGGGGGTCGCAGGTTCAGATGGCCACGGAGCTGCGGGTTCCGGCGGCACCGGCCCGGGCGGCGGCGCGGGGGGCTCAGGCGGCGCGGTCGACACGGGCGGTGCTGGCGGTGCCGGCGCTGGCGGCACGGCAGGCACGGCTGGCGCGGCAGGCACGGCAGGCGGTGGCGGCACGAGCGGCGCGGCCGCGTTCAATCCCTGCCCGGCAGCCAGCGCGCCTTGCAGCGTCATGCCGCTTGGCGACTCCATCACCGACGGCGTCGGCTCCTCGGCGGGCGGCGGCTACCGCGTGGAGCTCTTTCACGCTGCCGCACAGGCTCACAAGGCGCTCACCTTCGTGGGTAGCGCCAGCGATCCCAATGGCCCCGACATGGTCGACGGCAAGAAATTTCCTCGCGATCATGAAGGCCATCCCGGCTACACCATCGACGACAGTGCCAGTACGTCCGGCATCTCGCCGCTCGTCGATCAGGCGATCGCCACCAAGCACCCGCAGATCATCTTGCTGATGATCGGCACCAACGACCTCGACCGAAATATCGACGTGAGCAATGCTCCGGCGCGGCTCGGCGCGTTGCTCGACAGAATTCTCACCGACGCGCCGAACGCGCTATTGGTCGTCGCCAAGATCGTTCCGACCATGGATGACGGAGCGAACACCGGCGTGCAAACCTACAATGACGCGATCGCTGGGCTCGTGCAGACCCGCGCCGCGAACGGCAAGCACATCGCCATGGTGGACATGTTCGCCGGAATCACGGCGCAAGCCACGTACAAGACCACGCTCATGAACGACTACCTTCATCCAAACGACGCCGGGTATGTGATCATGGGCGATGTCTGGTACGCCGCAATCCAGAGTTACCTGCCTGCGGCTCCCTGAGGGTTCGAACCCTCCTTGGCCCTTCAGCTCAGAACTGGCTGAAGAACTTCCAGACTTCTTGCGGTTGCCAACGTTGCCCGCCCTCGCGTGGAGGATCGGGGGTGTGGGGGCCGACGAAGGAACAGAACTCGACGGGGTAGCCGGTCATGCAGCCCGTCTGCATGGTGCAGATGTGGTTGCCGGTTGCTTTGGCCGGCGTCATCCAGTTGCAGCCGTTCTGTTTACCGAACGTCTGATCCATCGAGATGCCGCCGTCGTAGCTCAGGACGGTGTCGTTGGTGCCGTGCGATGCGTAGAAGGCCACCGGCTTGCCCACTTTGCAGCCACCGGAGCTCAGCTGCTCGGCGCCGTTGTAGACCGCAACGGCACGCACGCCCCACGCGGCGTCTCCGCCTAGCGGGCGCGAGCAAGCCGTGCGGAAGGTCATGCTGCCGCCATAGCTCCAGCCGTTGGCGAAGATCTTGTTCTTGTCGATGCAGAAGCTCTCTTCGACCTGCGCCACGACGGCGTCGCCGAGCGCGACGTTCGACCCGCTCGAATCCGGCCAGCCGCAGCCGCTTTCGGCGACGCTCGTTCCCGTGCACGGCGCGCCGTTCTTTTCACCGTTGGGAGCTACGAAGATGGTGCTGCTCGCGGCCTCCGCGATGTCCTTCAGCCAGTAGTAGTTCTGCTGGTACATCTGCTTGTCGTTTCCGTCGAGCTGATGCCAAGCGATGACCAAACGGTAAGGCTTCGTCTTGTCGTAGTTGGCCGGCACACTCAGGATGTAACGACGCTGCCGGTTGGCCGCCGTGATCGAGATGGGGTTGCCGTTGTTGTACATGCTGGCGGGAATCGTCGGGTCCTTGCCGCAGCCCGCCGACAACGAGGCAGTGCCGTTCGAGCCGCCAGCGCCGGAGCCACCGGCCGTCGAACCACCGGCCGCACTGCCGCCGGACCCCGAGCCGCCCTTCGGGGCGGAGCCGCCGGCTGCCGCACCCGCCGTGGAGGAGCCCCCCATCGAGGAGGAGCCGCCCACTGCGGTGCCCGCCGTGCCGGTGCCGGCCGTGCCGGTTCCGGTGCCGGCCGTGCCGGTTCCGGTGCCGGCCGTCGCGGTTCCGGTGCCGGCCGTCGCGGTTCCGGTGCCCGCTGAGGTATTGGAGCCGCCGCTCCCAGCGTCGCCGTTGCCGGGGGATTCATCGGCCAACGAGCAACCGCCGAGCGAGCCCGCGACAGCAAGCGACATGATCGTGACCGCGCGTACGCGCTTCCTACAATTGGCCATTGGTTGCTTTGGTAGTGGCACCTCGAAGACAAAGCCGTTCGCCTTACTGCATCGTTACGGTCGGTACCCTTACGGGGGCGTGGGATCGAGAGAAACGAGGCTGGAATTTTCGCCAGCGGACCTCGCGAAGGCGATCAAGGATAAAAAATGCGTCCCTGGCTGTACGCCCCAACGTGCACCGAGAAAGCGCCGCGGCGAGCCCGGCACTGACAGAGGACGATGGACCGACGTCAGAGTCGGTACGGCGAGTGGGCAAGCTGCTTGGGGTCACGCCGCGACCGTTGCCATGATTTCCGCAGTCGGTCGTGAACGCGGTCGCGCCCGCGCGAACGTGATCGTCGCGGTGGCACACGTGCGGCGCGTTGGTGAGCCAGAGCCATGGACTCTAAAGAAGGATCCAAAACGTTTCTCGAGCGTCAGCGACGACGCCGCGGGGGCGAGCGCGACGGCGTTGGTCGGTGTTCCGGCCCGCGCCGCGCAAGGAATGCACGTGTGTTGACAGCGCGCCTCCGCTAGGGTCCGCGCGCTTCGGGTGAGAAGCTTTGCGGGAAGGAAGAACGATGAGTATCTCGAAATGGAGCGCGGTTGCGCTGAGCGCACTGGTATTGGCTGCTTGCAGCGGCGGAGACGGCGCGGAGACGGACCTCGCGTCGACCAAAGACGCGATCATTCGTCCCACTCAGACGGGCGGGCGCAACGAGGTCGTGATGGTGTACGCGTTCCTGTCCAACGGGTCGGGGGCGCGCACGTGCTCGGGCGCGTATTTCGCGCCGCGCGTCGTGTTGACGGCCGCGCATTGTCTGGAAAATGTGCGTGAAGTGTTCGTCTATTTTGGCGACAATTTCGCGCAAGATGCGGGGCAGCTACAGCAGGGGCCGGACGGCTTGTACCGCGTGCCGCCGCCGGGGCCGACGGCGGTCTGGTCGCGAGCAGACTCGTTCGAGCAGCATCCGCAGTGGGATTCGAACTTGAACCATCCCGACATGGGCGCGGTGTACCTGGACCGCAAGCTGCCGTTCGATCCGCTGCCGCTCGCGCGCTTTCGGCTCGACAATTCCTGGATCAATCGCGAGGCAACGATCTCGGGTTGGGGTCACGACGTGGCGACCGGTCCCGTCACGGGCACCGGCGCGCGGGTACAGCGCACGGGACGCACCCGCATTCTCGGCAGCCCGACCGCAGCCGACTACCACGCCGAGGATCCGAACCCGGGCATGCTCGACGCCACCGTGCGCAGCAACGTGCTCAAGATCGACGGCCACGCCCCCTACTCGAATGCTTGTTTCGGCGACTCCGGTAGCCCGCTCCTGATCAGCCAGTACGGACAGACGTACATCGGCGGCGTCGAGTACTTCGGCGGCCTGTACTGCGAAGACTACAGCTTGTACACGCGCCTCGATCCGTTCTTGCCGTTCCTCGACAACGCCTACAAGAAGGGCGGACAAGAGACGCTGATCCCGAACCTCGAGTGCATCGCGCCCCGCACCGGCGGCTTCACCGCGTACTTCAGCTACGAAAACAAGAACGGCGTTGGCATCACGGTGCCGTACGGTGCCAAAAACCAGCTCGCGCTCGACACGACCAGCTCGCGCCCGACCCTGTTTGCTCCCGGCGATCACGACTTCGCGTTCGGCGTGAATTTCAGCACGAACCAAACCGTGAGCTACACGCTCCAGCCCGACAACAGCCCGCGCACGACCGTGACCGCGACCAAAACCTCACCGCAGTGCTCTGCACCCCAGGTCGAGTGTTTGAGCGCTTGCCAAAATACGTTGCGCTCGGGCTGCGCGGTGACGCCTACGCTGAGCGACTGCATGGTCTTCTGCAAAGAGTTCAGCGACTACTCGGCGGAGGTTGGCTGCGTGCCGCTCTACACCGCGTTCAATCAATGCGTGAGCACGACCGCGTCCGGGCCCGATCACTGGTTCTGCGGTGACGGTTACCCGTACGAAGCCGTCGACTGCCAAGACCAGCTCAACGACCTGTTCGTCTGCCTCGGCTTCTAACCGCCGATCTGACATCGCCGCCCGGCCGTTCCTCCTTCGGATACGGCTGGGGCGGCGCAGGCCGTAGCGAGTGGTGTACGCTTGGCGGATGACCTTTGCCCCGCAAGCAAGCGCTCAGGCCGCCGTCGATCGCCTGGCTGAAATCTACGAAGGCTCGGTCGCGAGCCTACGTGCGGCGCTGGAGCGTTTCGCCAACGACGGGACGGCTCCGGATGCGGCGAGCCGGGAGCACGGAGCCTTCGTCTACCCGGAGCTGCGGGTGACCTACCGGCCGAGCGGGAGCGCCCCCCGCGTCGACCGCTCGTTCGCGCGCTTCAATCAGGCCGGTGTTCATTCCGCCAGCATCACGCGGCCCGATTTCTTTCGGCCCTACTTGCTCGAGCAGCTGGAGCCGCTCATCGCCGACTACGGAGCCAAGGTCGAGGTCGGTCCTTCGACGCAAGAGATCCCCTTTCCCTACGTGCTCGATGGCGCCGATCTGCCGCTCGGCGCGCTGACACCGCTCGAGCTGGGCCGCCATTTCCCGAGCACCAACCTGGCCCACATCGGCGACGAGCTGGTCGACGGTCTCTGGGACCCGCAGAGCTCGCCCCACCTGCCGCTCGCGCTGTTCGACGCGCTGCGCACGGATTTTTCGCTCGCCCGCTTGCGGCACTACACGGGCACGCCACCGGAGCACTTTCAGTCGTACATCTTGTTCACCAACTACCACCGCTATGTCGACGAGTTCGTGCGCTTTGCCGCCGCCAAGCTCGAACAGAGCGACGCCTACGAAGGGCTGTCCTGCGCGGGTGGGGCGATGATCCAGCGGGGCACGCCGAACGCGGGCGCCGCAGTGAGCGACTCGGCCTGGCGCCGGCACCAGATGCCCGCCTATCACTTGGTCGCCAAGGACGGTCGAGGCATCAGCCTCGTCAACATCGGAGTCGGGCCGTCGAACGCCAAGACCATCACCGATCACCTCGCCGTCTTGCGCCCGGAAGCCTGGCTGATGATCGGCCACTGCGCCGGCCTGCGTTCGACTCAAGCCATCGGCGACTATGTGCTCGCGCACGCCTACCTGCGCGACGACAAGGTGTTGGACGAGGTTTTGCCCCCCGAGGTGCCGCTGCCGGCGATCGCGGAGGTGCAGCAAGCGCTGCAAGAAGCCGCGCGCGCCGTCACCGGAGAACCGGGTGACGCGCTCAAGCGCCGCCTTCGCACCGGTACGGTGGTCACCACCGCCGACCGCGACTGGGAGCTACGGGTCAAGGCGTCCGCGCTCCGCTTCAATCAATCCCGCGCGGTGGCGATCGACATGGAATCTGGCACCATCGCCGCCCAAGGCTATCGCTTTCGCGTGCCTTACGGCACTTTGCTCTGTGTCTCGGACAAGCCGCTCCACGGCGAGCTCAAGCTGCCCGGGATGGCCAACCGCTTCTACGAACGCGCAATCTCCGAGCACATGCGCATCGGGATCGCGACCGTCGACGAGCTGAAGCGCGTCGGCCATCGCCTGCACTCACGCAAGCTGCGCGCCTTCGACGAGCCTCCGTTCAGGTGATGCCGGCGCGGCCTCGCGCTGTGGTAGCCGATCGCTTTTTGGTGGGGGAGGCCTAGTCTCGTGCGTAGCGACGCCGCCCAGCTGGGCGGCGGGACCGGCCTCGCCCAGCAAACGCGGCCACTAGTCCGTCACTTCGAAGACGATGCGTTGGGAGCGATCCGGACTCAGCAACAGAGTCGCCATGCGCAGGGTGACGTCGAAGTTGCCGGCCGGCACTACTGCTTGCCGGAGCACGTAGAAGTCGCCGGCGGTGCCCGCCGGGATTTGGGAGAGCGCGGCTTTGGGGATCGTGAATTTGCCCATGTTCGACGGCACGCGGCACACCAGGCCAGGTTGCACGGCAGGGTCGGTTTGGATGGAGATGATCACGTCGTCGAAGTGCTTGTCCCAAGCAAGCTCGAAATCTGCGGAGCGGCTCATCGACAACGTGCCGATGTGATTGTCCGTCGGGGCAACGGTCGGCGAGATGAGCTTGAAGTCCTCGGGATAGATCAAAGGGCTTGCGTTGAAGGCCGGCACGGCGCCGCCGCTCGCTACGACTTGCAACACATTGTTGGGATAGAAGACCGGTAGGCCTTTCGTCCACGTGGTGTATTGGCCGTCTGCGCCGGGCTCGATGGTCTGCTCGAACGGTCCCTGTCCGGCGGCGTCCGAGCGCACCGTGAGCGCTCCCGCGTTTACGATGCGACTCGGCGAAGGAGCGGCGCCACAGGTTTCGACGCCGCAAAGGCCGAACTCCTGGCGCGTGCACTCCGGGTGGAGTGACTCCGGGCCAAACGCCGCTCCGATTCCGCTGTAGCCGAGGCCGCTCTCTCGCGTGAAGTAGAAAGACGCGATGGTTACCTGCCCGCTCTCGCGAGCCGAAGGCGGAGAGCCCCCCTGACCGGCCGCTCCGCCATCGCCCTGTTTCGCGCCAGCCTCGCCGGAGCTGGTGTCGCCGCCGGTGTCGCTCGTGCCGCCGGTGTCGCTCGTGCCGCCGGTGCTCGTGCCGCCCAGGCTCGCGCCGCCAGTGCCTGATTCTCCAGCAACCTGCTGCTGCTTCGGGCTGCTCGTCCCGCTGGAGCAAGCGGCTTGGGTCAATAGCGTCAACAGAGCCAAGGCTCTGCCGCTCGCCCGCCAACACCGACATGACCCCGACTCATCCGTCCCCATACTCAACTCAAGACCCATGATTTGAAGACCAAGATAACACCGGCGTGCGTTTGCTGGACGAGACGTCGAGCATCTCGCGTCAATTGTAATAGACGTACTCCGCCGTAACATTTTCGGCCGCGACGCCATCGATGGCGTACGGCCGGGCGGTAGTGCGGGTGCGATTGGCGTCGGGGCAGGGTATGTTCTGACCACGCCAGCGCAGGTCATCGCTAACGCCGGTGCCGTAGAAATTGGTGCAGCTCGGGAGTGTCACGGCGCCGGAGACTATCCGGAAGTCGAACAGGCTGAACTGGTACGGGCCGAGGCTTTCGCTGAGCGTACCGGGCACGGTTTCGGGTCTGGCCAGGCCTGATGGCCCGCCGACCCCGGGCGCAACGGCCGTGAATTTGCCGGCGGCTTCGACCTCACAGACATCGGCACGCGTCGAGCCCTCCGCCCAAGCGACACAAGCTTCGTTGGATGCGCGCGAAAAGATTTCGTCTTTCGACTTGATGCCGTCGCCCGCGAACAGAATGTTCGGATACTCGTTCTCGCACTTGGCGCACACCACCGCCGTTCGCGCGGGGCAGGGGCCGAGCTCCGAGGGGATGAAGGTCTTGGCCTGCTCCCTGCCGTAGAACGTCGTGCAGTCGTTGCCGCCGTCCGAGTGACTGACGACCAGCCCGTTCAGCGACGTGCTGCTCGCCCCCGCGCTGCCGTTCGAATTGCCGGTGCCGCCCGGTCCCGATACGCCTGGGTCCGAGGTGCCCGGAGCCGGAGTGTCCGAATCCGAGGCACCGTTCCCACAACCCGCCAGCACCACTGTTGCCACCAGCACGAAGCCACCCGAGATCCACTCACGCCCGAACATCCACGAGCCTCCATTGTCCTAGCCAGCCGCACGTACCCTAGCAGGCGCTCGGATAGTGTCCGACCCTTACTAACCTTCGTGGGTGATGGCTCGACTTTAGGCCTTCAACAGCTCAGGCATTCGGGTCAGTGGCGCGCCGGTCAGATTTTGGCCGAAATCAGTGACGCCCACGCCGTAGACGTCGTTCATCAGGGTGAAGTAGAGGTCTCGCAAGGGGCGATTTTCGAACAGTAAGTGCTGATCGTTTTTCAATCCGAGTTGCGAGCCCCCAACCAGTGCCAGCGGCAGTTGATCGCCTTGGTGATTGCCACCGTGCATGCAGCCCCCGAACAAGACCACGCAGGTGTCGAGCACGCTCACGCCCGGAGCCTGCTGAATGGCGTCCAGCTTGCGGCATAAGTCAGCCACCTTGCCCACGTTCCACCAGGTGATGGTCGCAAAGACGTCGCCCCCGTCGTGTTGAGCGATGTGATACTCGGGACAGGGCCCACCCTTGGGGCTCGAGCCTTCGGCGGTGAAAGCCCGCTCTTCCACGTGGTCGTAGATGAACTCGGAGCGCTCGTCTTCCAGCATGTAAGAGATGACGCGCGTGATGTCGCACTCGAACGCCATCGCGATCAAATCGTTCATGGCATCGGCGTGTAGCTCTTTGTCGTACGTATCGGTGGTCTGACGTGGTGCTTCCGCTGACTGCTCGGCGTGGGGCCAGGCGGACCGGTCGGGGAGGGTACAGCCCAAGCCGCCCATCCCGGACGAGACCGCCACCACGCGCCGTTCGACGGCGCGCACAGACTCGAGAAACTCGTCCATGCGCCGTTGATCGCTGGCGCCTAGGCGAGCGCGGGTTCGCTGGGCGTTCTCCAGCACGGCGTCGAGCACGCTCTGGTTGCGGGCCACTCGCTTTTTCGTCTCCGCCGCGGCGGCGCCGCTCGGATCGGCGGGTTGGGCAACCCCCGCGAGCTGATTGAATACTTCGAGTGGATCGACCAGCTTGTATAGCGGCTGGGTCGTGCTCGCCCACGAAATGCTGCGGCTGCTGGAGCAGGGCTCACCGTCGCAGCTGCCGAGGGGCGTCGACAGCCCGACCTGCAGCGAGCCGAGAGCCGTCTTGCCTTTGAAGGCGTCGCTTTGCGCCAAGACTTGGTCGACGGAAATACCATTCGCCTCGTCGAGCGCGAGCTTGGCTCTGACCGCTCGCGCATCCACGCAAGTCAGCCAGGCTCCCCCCAACCGCCCATGGCTCGCGTCCACTTGAGCGCCCTCGGTGGTGAAAGGCGTCGCATTCTCGAGATTCGTCAGCACGCTGACCTTCGACTTGAGCGAAGCCCCGAACGGTTCGAGGATCGACGACAGCTGCCAGGCGCCGCCGCTGCCGCTGCCGGTCGGGCGCCAAAGGTCGTGAGCACCATTGGGCAAATAAATGGGCAGGAAACGGCGCGGAGTTTCCGGCCCTGCCGCGCGCACCGCTTTTGGCGCCAAAGATTCGAGCCAAGGTAGCGAGAGCGTTACCCCGGCGCCTCGGAGCAGTGCTCGTCGCGAAATAGAGCGAATCATCGGCTCGTCCTCATTTCATTCTCCGCCCCGACGCGCACGGAACGCTTCGGTCGCCACCAGCGCGTGGATCAGGCGCCGCAGGCTCGGAGTCTGTCCGTCGCTCAGCCACTCTTTCTGCGCTTGCTCCAAATGCGGTTGATCGCTGGCAGCGAGCGTCCTGCCCAGGCCATAGCTGAGTAGCTTTTTTGCCACGCATTCGCCGAAGCGCGGGTCGCTGGAAACAGCCTGCGCCAGCCCGCTCAGCCCGGTGAAGGCCAGACCCTCGGGGTGAGCGTCCGACGGTGGCAAGGTCACGCTGACGTCCAGTGGCGCACCGTCCTCGTACGTGGCGCGGTAGACGCCGATGGCGTCGTATTCCTCGAGGGCCAACCCGTAGGGATCGAAGAGCGCATGGCAGGTGGCGCACTCGGGATTTTGACGGTGCTGCTCCAAACGCTGCCGCACGTTGGGCGCCGCCGAGCTCCCGCCCGAACTTGAATCCTTTTCCGCGTCGAGCATGGCGACGTTGGCGGGAGGGGGAGGCGGCTCCGCACACAGTAAGTTGCTGGCAATCCAACGCCCTCGGCGCGAGGGCGAGGTGCGTCGATCGAGCGACGACAGCGCGAGAAAACCCGAAAGTCCGAAGAAGCCTGCGCGCTCGTCATCGTGGAATTCCACGCGCTCGAACACGTCGAACCCCGTCAACTCGGTGGGGATGCCGTAGACGTAGGCGAGCTCCCCGTTGATGTAGTTGAAATCTGCGGTCGGGAAATCGAACCACGAACGATCGGACTGCAAGAAATCACCGAAGAAAAGCAGCATCTCTCGGCTCGCGGCGAGCGCTACCCGCGGAGTCCATTGATAGAATTGGGGGATGGCAGGATGCGACGGAACCTGGCGCGCTCCCAGCCACTGACCCGCGAAGTTGGTCACGAAGCGTTCGGCTTTCGGATCATCGAGCATCCGATCCACGGCTCCCGACAGCGAGTCTAGCTGTGTGAGCGAGCCATCCGCAGCGGCCGCCAGCAAGGCGTCGTCGGGCGCGCTGCTCCAGAGAAAGTACGACAAGCGCGAGGCGAGCTCGAACGCGCCCAGCGGATGGGCTTGGGTCGATGCAGGCTCGGGGTCGAGCTCGATGCGATACAGGAACTCGGCGCTCGATAGCAGCGCTTGAAGAGCCAGCTTGAGTGACGCGGATTCATCGTCTCCGAGCGCTCGGGCGGATTCGTAGACACGCTGAAACGTCGTGAGCTCGTCGGGCTCGAGCGGACGCCGAAACAGGCGTAAACCGAGCGCTTCGATGCTGGCCTCGATGCAGCCAGGGTCGCCAAGCGCGCATGACACGAAACGGCCGCGGAGCGCCTCGTCCGCCATGACTTCCGTGGCCAGCCCCTGGGCGGCTTGGAAGTAACGATCGTACTGGGCCTCGTCCACGCCGAGCACCGATGCGATGTTGTCGAAGCCACCGAGCTCGCCCCCGCGCCAGCTCGCGTTCGCCGGCTGGAGCGTAGTACCCAGAACGTCTTGGATGGTCGCGTTGTATTCGGCCGTGTTCAGGCGGTGCAGCTCTTTTTTTCCGGGATCCAAGCCGGGAGCAACACCGCCCGTTCCGCCCGAGTCGTGCGTGGTGCCGCCAGTCGCGCCGCCGCCGCCCAGGTCTTTGCCGACTGGTGGCTCACCCGCCGAGGTGCAGGCGAGCGTAGGGGCTAGCAACAGGGCGACGACGAGCGCCCGAGGAGAGCGAGCTGGCCCTGGGGCCAGGCTCATCGAGGCCCCTCGTGGCGACAACGCGGCGGGTTCACTAGAACGGTGAGTTCCCCCAAGCTGCCGTTCTGAGCGGCGCCGACACAGCCGCCCCAGGCGGCGGCTGCAGTTCCCGGCTCAAGGCGCGGCGCAGTGACCGTCCGAACCGCAAATGTTCGGGCCGGGACAGCCGTCGTTGACGAAGCCGCCGGGGAAGCCGTTGCCGTTGGCTCCACCCGCGTTGGCACCGCCATCGCCCGCCGCCCCGCCAGCACCGCCAGCTCCGGCCGCGCCGCCGTCACCCGCACCCGGAGGGGCCGGTACGGGGCAACACACCTCGTCCAGGGCGCCACAAGCCGCACACACTCCGTCGATGCAGCCGAGGTTTTGGCCCGGACAGCCATCTCCCTGGTTGGTCACGCAGCATTCCAGGCCTTCGATGCCGCAGGTGGGGACCGCGCACAAGTTGCCGTCGCCGCAAGCAAGGCCGGCCTCGCAACGCATGCCACCGCCGCCGCCGCCACAGCAGGCCTGTCCGTCGCCGCCACAAGGACCGCAGGTGCCTGCCGCACAACCCAAGCCCATGTTGCAACCGTTGTTGGCGCAGCAAGCTTCGCCGTCGGCGCCGCAGCTGGTGCACGTGTCGTCGACGCACGCCGCGCCGGCTACACAGAGGCCGACCGGGCCGCCGTTGGTCGAAGGACAGCACGCTGCATCCAAGGCGCCGCAGTCGGTGTGGCAAGTGCCTCCGCCGCCAAAGCCCCCGCCGCCGACACAAACGCCGGTGCCGCTACACGTGCGATCCGCGCAGCAGGCGGCCCCGTCGTCACCGCAGGCTTGGCAGGTGCGCATCGCTCCGCCGCCACCGCCCTGGCAAGAAAGCCCCGCCTGACAGGCGCTGCCGCAGCAAGCAGCGTCGAGGGCACCGCAGTTTTCGCAAGCCCCGCTCGAACAAACACCAAAGTCACCGCCGCAGTCTGCGTCCGCCGCGATGCAAAGCCGCGCGGGGCCTTGACCGACGCAACAGCCACCGTCGTCGCAAGCGTCGCCAGGGCAGCAGGCTTCGCCCGGTGCCCCGCAATCGGCGGCCATCCCTCCGCCAGCCGCGCTCGAGTCAGAGCCGGCTGTGGCGACGACTCCGCCCGCGCCCGGGTTGGGTGCGGTACCGCCGGTCGTGCTGGGTCCACCTGCGTTGGGCGAACCACCGCTACCCTTGGGGGTGGAAGCGTCCGAGCCGCCGCAACCTGTTGCGACCGCGGCGCCAAGAGCCGTCAGCACAGCGCCAGACAAGATCGATCGCCACAACAGCGGCTTGGTTCGGGACGCGCGATTAGCAATGCTCATTCAAGCCTCTGTTCGTGGGTAGGGATTGCCGAGGGCGTCATCGAGCCTTCGGGCCCACAGACAGTCACCGCCAGCCCGCGCGATCAGGCAAGCGCCAGCGTCAGCTTTGTCTTATCCGCTCTCGAGTCGCATCGACGTCGCTCGTTGCATCCATTGGCGCTGTGGCGAGCGCGCTCAAACGCATCCCGGGCTCATGCCGAGCGACGTCACTATCCACCCGTGCTCGTCGTCATAGTCGTAGCAAACGCCGAGCGTCATCCAGGTATCGTCGGCAGTGGCTCGGACGCGTAGATTCCAAAGTGCGGCGTGCCGGCCCTCGAGCTGGAAGCTGATGTGCGCGCTGTCCACCGCGACCAATTTCGTAGGCCGAGGTTTGCCGTTGACGCCAGACAGCACCAGCCGCGCGAGCGCCATCCCGACCGCTTCGGTTTCGCCGAGCGCGGGCAGCGATTCGTCGGGCGACACGGGCGTGGGGATCGATCTCGCGCTCGGTGCGGCGCTGCGTCGAGCCGTCGCCATGATCACGCCACCTAGAAGGGCGACACCGACCCCACCGAGGGCGACCGGCACTCCTGAGCTCGCCGACGAGCGTTTCGCAGGATCGCAAGCTTGGCCAAGCTGCGTGGGCTCACTGCAGCCCGCCATCGACTGGACGGCGACGTAGGTGGTAGCGAGGCCGAGCGCCGTGATGCCGCCCCCGACGACCTCTTGTTGGGTCGAAGAGCAAGCCAGTGTGGTCAGGAGCAATAGAGTGAAGATCGCGTTGCGCACGCCCGCGGCATGAGCAAGGCATGTGCCGGCTCGATCGCGCCGATTCCTCGGTCTTTCGTCGCGAACCGCCGGCTACACTGTTGCTGCGGTACCACAGCGCTCGGACTCGGCCTTACTAAGCGAGGATTTCGGTCAGCTCACCCGTGCCGCTGCCTTGTCCGAAGTTCTGGGTCCACGGCATCTTGTCGCGGATGGCCGCGTTGATCAGCGAATTGAACAGCTTGTTGTTCGTGGCGCCCCCGGCGTCCACGTAGGCGCCGGTCTTCAGGTAGCCTCCGCCGCTCCCGGCGACGATATGCGGCACGTCGTGGAACGAATGTGAGGGGCCGTCAGCCACGTTGCTCGTCCACATGATGATCGACTTGTCGAGCAGACCCCGGGCTTGAAAATGATCCAAGCCGTGCGCCAGCGTTCTCAAGCGCACCGCGTCGATTTCGGCGTGAGCCTGCTCGGCGGTGGGGTTCGTACCTGTAGACGAATCTGACTGGATACGATGGCTAATCTGATGAAAGGTCCAACCGAGCGCGGCGTTGGCCGGCACCGGGTACTTGGTCCCGTCGGTCCCGTCACCGTGCTGCAGCGTGGCCACGCGGTTGAAGTTGCAGGCAAAGGCCAGCGCGACCAGCTCCAAGTGCAGCTTGACCACGTCCTCCATCATGTCGCCTTTGAAAGCAAAGCCGCTCTCTAGCGCCTGCAGTTGCGAGGTGGCCAGACCGGCTTGGCTGCAGGCCTTTCCCATTTCGCCGAGCGTGACCTCGGTATCGCGAATGGCGTCGAAGTGCTGTTGCAGCCGTTTTTGGTCGTCCGCGCTCAGGCTCGACAAGGCTTGCAAGCGCTTCAGTTGTTTCCGCACCAAGTCGTTGACGCTCTTGCGATTGGCCATCAACTCTGCGGCGAGCGGGTCGACGGTGCCGTTCGGGCTGGCGAGGCCGACCAGTTTTGCATAGAGGAGGTACGGGTTGGTGTCAGCGGCGCGGACTTGTCCCGCCCCGGCTCCTTTGAACGAGATGCGCTCGGCGATGAACCCTTTGCTACCGGAGTACAGGGTGAGCGGGTCCGCGCCGTCGGGATTTACCGCTTTGGCGATCACCACGTCCGCCGAAGGGCCCGAAGAGTACGCGGTGTTGCCCGTCGATCCGGGAGGCGCGGCCGTGAGCGTTTGGCAGCTGCCCTCGGCGTGACTGCAGGACAGAGGACTGGGAGCCGGAAAGTTGAGGCCCTTGATGAACAGCAGATTGGCGGCGTGCGGCGCGAGCACGCTGGTCGCTTTGTCCGGCATGCCCGCAAGGGTGGTCGGGGTGAGCGCACCGGTCGTGTTGGGGAAGAATTTGCTCCCCACGACGCCGTTGGCGGTGACGATGAACAGGCTGAAAACGGGCGGCGCGTCGGCAGCCCACGCCGAGCGCTCGGGCAACCCTTCTAAAAAGGGCAGGCCGATCGCGACGGCGCCAGCGCGCAAGAAAGCGCGGCGGTTCACCGCCGCCGGTCGCGCGAACGACGGTCGAGCCAACGAACCGCCGAAAGACGTAGAACGGTGGTGATTCACGGCGCACCTCCATGCGTTCGGAACGCGTCGCTCTTGACGAGCTCGGCCATCACTTGCTGAGTGGAGCCGGCGTCGCTGACGCGGGCCAGCTCGGTCAAGAGCGGCAAATCCGACTCGACGATGTCGCGTTGGAGGGCAAAGCTCGCGAGCTTTTTCGCGTAGCACAGGTGCGCTTGCTGGCTGTTGGCCATGGCGGTCATCAACTCCACGTTGTCGGTGAAGTCGACCTTGCCGTCCGTGAAGGTGAAGGAGCCGCTGCTGTCGACGGGTAGCCCGCCTGGCTCCGTTTCGCGGAACTGGCCCATGCCGTCGAAGTGCTCGAAGGCATAGCCGAGTGGATTCATGATCTCGTTGTGGCAGCTGGAGCCGCAGGCTGCCGTCAGCGATTCGATGTATTGGCGGTTGGTCTGCCCGTCATGATGCTCGGCCAGCGTTGGCAGGGACTTGGAGGGCGGTCCGAGCACGGAGCACAGCACGTCGAGCGCCAGCGTGAGCCCCCGATGGATGGAGTTGGGCTCGCTGTTGTTGGCATGGAGAGTGAGGTATGGCAGCTGCGAAAAATAGCCGGCGCGGTTCGCCCCCAGCTCCTGCTCCACGAAGCCATCTCCCTTGCTCGGCAGCCCATACAACTTGGCCATCCCCGGACCCATGAAGCCACGCGAGGACGTCAAAATTTCACGCACGCCCAGCCCTTGGCTGAAGATGTTGTCGAAGAACAAGTACGATGCCTCCTGGTACTCGACGTTGAGCGCTGGGTCGTAAGTCGGTACGCCGACCTTGCTGAGATCCATGAACTGGTCGAGGCGCAACCACTCGCCATGGAACTGCCGCATCACCGCGCGGCTGCCGGCTTTGGCCATCATGTTGGTCGCTTCCGCGACCAGGGCGTCAGCGTTGGTCAGCGTTTCGGCCGCGTCCAACAACGCATCGCTCGGGGTAGTGCCAAGCAGCCATAGCGACAGCTTGGCGGCGGCTTCGTAGCCATCCAGCGCCTCGCCCGTGGGCCCAAGCTCAGTGCGGTAGAGGAAATTCGGTGCCTGCAAGAGCGCGCGGATGACCATAGCGGCGCCCTTGGCGAACTCGCTCTTGGAACCCGACGTGGCCTTGCCTTGATTGAAGAGCTCCGTGTACTCGTCGACCTCGAGCGCGGTCAGAGGTCGGCGAAAGGCGCGTCGGCCGACGGTTTGGATGAAGCCGGTGACGTCGGTATCGGCGTAGACTGCTGCGAGCGCCTCGTCCGAAGCCGTGACTTGCTCCGCCAACGCCTCGGCGGCGGCCTGGAACTCGGACCAGTTGTGGCCGTCTACGTCGAGCAGCAGCTCATTGTTCGAAAAATCGGTCGTGCCTGAGACGGGCGCGCTAAGCCCCGCCTCCAACCCAGAAGGTTTATCGAGCTTCAGCACCTCTTGGACGCTTTGGGCCCACTGTGAGTTGGTGAGGCGCACGAAACGAAAGTACTTGGGGTTACCCTCGAGATTGATGCTGGGCAGATGCTCTGCCCCCCCATCGGAAGACATGCCGCCGCTCGCATTGGGACTGCCCCCGTGCCCCACGCTGGTCTCGCCCGCGACGTCCGCGTCGTTGTCGTCCCCCTTATTTTGGGAGGTGGCTCCGCAGCCGACCGAAGCCACCGCCGCCAAACTCAGCGCGACCCAGCGATGCGGCCGGTTAGCGCCGCCTACACGGCGCCATTTCCAGCTCGAATAACGGTGATCCATGGACGCGCCCTCCGCCTTTCCCTGCAGCAGTGGCAGGACGGACCCCCTTCCGCCACAAAAGCGGGCCCGGCCCCCGCGGAAAAGCCACCGCCGCTAGGCTCCGGCGGCAGAGCCCTCCGCCCAACGATGCTGGCCCGACCGCTTGGCGTACGCGCCACGCTTCGAGCTGCGAAGGCGTCGCTGGGCGTCGTACCATCGACGAATTCGCATGCGACCGGCCCCGCGGACTCCTCCCTCGTTCGGCTCAGCGCACGCCGCTCTTTTGCTGGAGTCCGTGCTGCCGGCGTGTCTCCTGCTCGCTTGCGGCAGTGCGCCGGAAGGCACTTCGCCCGCCCCCGCAGAACCCGCTCATACGCCAAGCTGCCGTGCGCCCGCATCGGTCTCGAATCAACCGCACACCATCGACGAGACGGTGGCGTTGATCAACGCGTTGCCAAAGCCGCTGTCGCTGCCGTGCTTCGTGGAGGCGCTGGGCAGGCCGTTGCAGCTCAACGCTGCCCGCAGCTCTACTAGCGCCCAACCAGCGGTGGGCGACCGCAGTCCGCGTATTTTCGTCAAGCTCGATACCCTGACCCTGTCGGTCGTGCCGGCCGGCGTGGGCGCGTCGTTGCTCGAGATGGGCGAGGCTCGCCCGGGGCTCCGCTCCCTCAAGGGCGAGCTCGAATTCCCGATCCTGCAGGTGCTTCCGCCCTCCGCTGCGTACGACCACGCTTCCTACGACGGCACCATCACGAAGTGCGCGTTCTGTCACGCCATCGAGGCGCCCGAGTCTTTCGCGTGGGGTGGCCGGGGCTTCGTGTCGCAAGCGCTGCGGCCGTACTACTCCCAGCAGGTGCCGCTCGTCTCCGTCGAAGCCGAGGCCGCGAGCTGTGACCCCGCGCTCGAAGCGGAGCGCTGTGCCATGCTGCACGCGCTGTTCGGCTGGGGGCCAAGCCTGAGCTGGGATTTCCCCGCCGAGATGGACCAATTCTGACTGGGCGAGACGGAGCCTCGCCTCGGTCTCAGGTTATTTCGGTGATGGTCTTGCTGGTCTTGTCCCAGCTGCCGTAGCTGGTCACGTTCAGGCCCATGATTTGCTGCATCGTGAGCATGAGCTCGGTCACCTTGCGTCCAGTCAGGCGAACGTGACGGTTGCCGGGCAGCTTTCCGCCGGCCTTGCCCATCAGCACGATGTGATAGTCCTTCATCACGTGATTGTGGGGGTCGGTGCCCTGCTCGCTGATGCCGTAGATCAACGTGTTGTCGAGGACCGTCCCGGCGCCCATCGGCGTCGCTTTCATGACTTTCGCCAGGTCTGCGTACTGGCTCATGATGTAGCGCTCCATGGTGCGCGGCTCCGTGCCATCGCTGCCGTGCGTGTAGGCGTGGTGCCCGATGCTCGTCAAATTGAGCGTCGGGTACGTGCTGTCGCTGCGAGCACCAGACCAGAGGTGCGAGTACACGCGCGTCAGGTTGCACGAGAGCATGGCCACGATCAGGCGGTTCATCGCCTGGCTTCTCATCGTCATGTTCTCGATCGTCATGGGCGGCGCCTCCGGCGTCTTGCACTCGCCGCTCGGCGTCGTCGAGCCGGTCCCGCCGCTGCCACTGCCGCCGCTGGAGCCCCCGCCCATGACGCCGCTCACTTGCGGCAGGCGCATCTCGAGCGCGCGAATGCCCTCCATGTGGGAATCGATGCGCGCGGAGTCCTCCGCGCCGAGCGACATCTTGAGGCTGTTCGTCTCCTCCAAAACCGCGTCGAGCACGCTGCGGCGCGCTTGGAAGGAAATGTCCGACGGCACGCCGTTGGAAGAGCCTCCACCGGTGGATGCGCTCCCGCCGGTCCCCGTCATCGTTGGTGGAGCCCCGGAGAACAACGCGTCGAAGATCAGCTTCGCGTCGCGCTTTGGAGGCAGAAAATTGTTCGGCCCGCGGTGCGCAATGTTGCTGCCGGTAGTGCCCATCGCGGTGTCGCCCGTGAAAGGAATTACGCCCGTCTCGAACGACTTGAATGGCTCGTTCGTATGGATGGCGTCGGCAATCGTCTGGTCGATGGTCGGCTGGTACTGCGTGGCTTTCGAGTTCTCGAAGTCATGCCCCGGCAGGTTGCTGAGATCGGCGGTCTTGGTGCAGATGTTGCCATCTCCACCCGCGAGCACGTAGACGACGCCCCAGCCGTGGCCCTTGAATTGGGCGTCCATCATGTCGAGGCCCGTCACCAGCGTCATCGAGTCCTTGACGTCAGCGAAATCGGCAAGGGCTGTCGACAGCTGCCAGGCGTCGCCGTTGCCGGTCGCCTTCGGAGTCCATTGGTCGGCGTGAACGCCGTTGCCCCAAAACCAGATGCCGAACGACGTCGGCAAGGCGCCCCCTGCGGCGAACGCCGTGCCGTTGTTGTTGCACATCGCGTCGAGCACCGGCAGCCACATGGCAACGCCGATGCCACCGAGTGCGCCACGTAGCGCGAAACGCCGAGAAACCTTGAGATCTTTTAGGAGCGACATGATTACTGCTTCCCCCCTGTGACTGCCGGTGCTGGTGCGGACCGGAAAGCATCGCTAGCCACGAACTCCGCAACCAAGTCGCGCCAGACGTAGCCCTTGGCCGCGAGGGTCTGGCCGAGGGCATCGATTTGCGCGGTGTCCGCCGAGGCGTCCTCGACACCGTTCACGTCGCGATAGAAGTTGCTCATCATGCAGGAGGTTACACGGGGGTTTTGGCGCAGCACGGTCCCGAACTGTGCTTGGCCGTCGAAGGCCACGCCGTCTAGCGCGCCGGTGGAGTCGATAGTCAAAGTGCCCTCGGTAGCTCGGTACTTTCCGATAGCATCTAGATGCTCCATCGCCATCCCGTACGGATCGAAAAGCGCGTGGCACGAAGCGCACGACGGATTGGCGCGGTGTTGCTCCAACTTTTGCCGCGTCGTCAAGCTCGGGTTCTCGGGTATCGTCGTGATGACACCCGCGGGAGGGGATGGCGGCTCTACGCAGAGGAAGGTTCCCGAGATGAAGACGCCGCGACGGGTGGGCGAAGTGCGACTGGGTTGCGAGTGGCCGGCGACGACCCCCGCCTGACCCAGGATGCCGGCGCGACCTGCTTCCGGACCCAGCGCGATCTGGGCGAAGCCCGACGCGGGCGCGGTAACGCCGTAGATGGGAGCCAAGTTCGCGTCGACGAAGGTCTGATTGCTATCGAACAGCGAGCGTACGTCGGCGCTGGGCGCGAGCACGACGTTTTTGATGAAAAGCTGCGTCGCCTGCAGCATCGAGCTCCGTAGAGCGGGGTTGAATTCCGGAAACGCCGTCTGATCCTTGTCGACCAGCAAGACGACATCGGCCCCGGACAGCTCGCTGAAGAACTCCGTCATGCGATCGATGGTCTTCGAATCGCTGAGCAGCGGAGCCGCGGCAGTCTTGATGCCGTCGGCGGTGTCGAGCTGACCTGCGGCGGCCGCCGCCAGCAGAGCGTCGCTCGGGGGGTGACCGGTGAGGGTGAACGCCAAACGAGTGGCCATGGAGGGGCCGTCGTACTTGAGGCGTTTGATGCTGTCGTCGAGCTTGTTGGTCTCTACGCGATAGAGGAAGTTCGGGGACTGAAGCACCCCAACCGTGATGTACTCGAGGCCTTTGGCGGCGCTGCTGGTCGCCAGCTGCGCGATGCCTTGGCCAACCTTGAGCCAGCGCTGAACCTCGGCATCGGTAAGGCCGCGCCGGTAGGCTCGCTTACCAAAGGTTTGAATGAACGTCGTGACGCAAGCGTCGCTCAAGTCCGCCTTTGGTTGGCAGCCCACGAGCTTTTGCCAGCGCGCGGCGTCTCCAAAAACCTCTGCCGCGGCTGCGCGACTGGCGGCCTCGTACAGCTCGACCGAGGGCGCGTTGAGGGACAGCTTTGCGCCGCCGATCGAGGCGAAGCCCGCCGTGCGCGTGTCGTCGGGCAAGGTCAGCGGCGCGCTGATGGTGCCCAGTAAATCAGTGATCGCATTCTGGTACTCGGTCCGAGTCAGAATCCTCAGCTTCGGCCCGCCCTTACTCAGGTCCTTGGGCACGCTCGCTGCGCCACCCACGCTCCCGGCGCCACCGGTGCTGGTGTTGCCGCCGCCCGACTGCTGCCCAAGCCCACCGGCCGCTTGGTTCGGGGCACCCCCGCCCCCGCTCGTGCCACTGCAAGCGAGCGCGCCAAAGCCACCGAGCGCCACAGCTGCAAAAAAACCGTGGTGCGGTCGGAAAATGCCGGGAACTAGCTTCATCACATCTTAGCAATGCTTCGTTGCCCCAAAATTTGTCACCGAATCGACCAGACGTTCACGAAGAGTAGCTCAGCGGCTCTTCCTAAGGGGTCCTTGGGGCAATATTCATGGGCCTCAGCGTCGCGTGATGCGCAAATGCAGCGGATTTTTCTAGCCTGCTAGTATTCCGCTCATCGGGTCGCGCCCCATGCCAAAAAGCAGGAGGCCGCTCAGGCGCGTCTCAGGCCCGTTCCTCCTCCGGCCGCTCCTGACCCGCTCGGAAACGGCATCCCCCCCTCGGATCGCTCTGACCCTCAGGTCACGACGTTTCCGAGCAAGGGCAGGCAACGGGCGCCGCGGGGGACCGACCATCTGTGCAGAGCCGTGCACAGTGGAAAATCGCTGCTCGAGCACGTGTGCACGGCGCTGCACACGCAGGCCCATCCGGCATCAAAACCGCTGGTTTCGTGGGCAATGGGCGCTTGGTACGGCGGTTGCTCTTAGGTCAATCACGCACGTCGAATCGATACCGAGCATGGGTGCTCGGGTCGCGCGTGCCCTACCGCTACGCCCGAGGAGTATTCACCATGTCCCGTTCGCACATCTTCACGTCGCTCGTTCTCATCACGTCGCTCGCTTCCGGCTGCGCTGGTAACGGAGGCGCTGTGACGGGCGACGGCGGTGCGAACCAAGCCGACCCACGAGCCCAGAAGGAGCCGACCTCGGATTCTGACACCGACGGCTTGCCGGCTGATCAAGATCTCTGCCCCGGCACCGCCGACGGCGCCAAGGTCGACGGCAACGGCTGCTCCGCCGAGCAGCGCAGCGAGGGCGGCGGCAAGGGCGGCCAGCAGAACAACGGTGACGAGGGCAATACCGGCGCCGCCGGCGATTCCGCCAACCCGGGCGCGACAACTGACAGCGAGCTCTTGGCGGACGGCGACGTGGCGCCGAACGGGTTCGCGGTCTTCACGCTCGATCCCGACGGCGACGTGCCGGTCGTCCTACGCACTTTGGCCAGCAACGTCACCCGGCTCGAGAAGGGCTTCGCGCTAGCCGGCACGGTAATGATCGACGTGCCGAACGACGAGCACGTCACGCTGCTCGAGGCCAAAGTGACCCTCGAGTACGACTCGGCCAAAGGCACGGGGCTGCAGGCGTTCAACGGCTCGGTGCGGGTGCCGTTCCCGAGCGTTGGCTTCATGAAGGGCGTCACGGTGGGCGACCCGCTGTACGCCTCCGTCGGCTACGACTTGGGCAAGAACCTGAGCCAAGTCGACGCGCCCCTGAAAGACGAGCGCAAGTACCTGTACTTCACGTTCTCGGCCGGCTTCGACGCCCAGCTGGGCGACATGACCGTCTCTGGCGCCGCCAATCAGAGCGTCACCATGACGCTGGATCCGTCGGACCCCGCCTTCTTCTTGAAGGCGTCGCTCGGCGGTTTGATGGGACCGATCGACGAGGCGAGCGTCGGTTTCTCGATCGGCGGTCACCTGCCGTTCGTGCCCGAGAACACCTGGGGCATCTCCAAGGAGGCCGCTAGCTTCGACGGTCACATCTGGATTGGCGGCAAGGTGAACCTGAACGACGTCGAGCTGCCGCTGGCGATCGCCGGTCAGACGGTGGTCGACGTCGACCCGAACGAAGACGGCAAGACTTTCTTCACCGACCCCGCTGACGGCTTCCAGTTCGGCAGCAACTCGGAGCTCGACGTGAGCGTGAGCGCCGGGCTGATCTCGTTCGAGCTACCGATCGCCCAGAGCACGATCGTCGGTCGCATCGGCGGCGGCGAAGGCTCGGCTTTCTACAGCGGCAGCGTCAAGTCGGGCAACAGCTGGATGCCGGTGGACTTGCCGCTCAAGAACACAGCCAGGCTCTTGGCCGCGGGCCATGCCAGCACGCATCTCGAAGAGATGTACATCCAGGGCGAGGGCGACCTGTCGTTCGACGCCAGCAAGCTGGGCGCCTGGACCGGCATCGACCTCAACGACTTGGCGATGGCCAAGGCCACGCTGAACATCGACAAGGACGGCGTGCTGGTCACCGGAACGGCCTCGGCCGCCTTCTCGCCCTACTTGGGTATGAAAGGCGATGTCGACGCGGTCGGCTACTTCAATGGCCACCCGAACGGTTGGTACGTGACGCTCGACGGGCAGCTGGTGGTGAGTGGCATCGATCTCTCGGCCGCTGCGCACGCCCGCCTCGACGAGAACGGCATGCTGGTCAATGGCAAATTCCAGACGCCGATCTCGCTGATCGACATGTCAGGCAGCATCACGCGCGCCGGTGTCGACGTCGAAGGTCATGCCGAAGTCACCATCCCGATCGTGGCCGGCAAGGACGTCGCGCAGTGGGTCACGGACAAAGCGCTGTGCGGCACCGAAGCCGTGACGGACGCCGCTATTTGCGGCGCCGACACCGTGAAAGACGGCAGCAAATGCGGCTACGACACCGTGAAAGACGCGACGCTTTGCGGCAGCAACTACGTCAAGGACGCCGGGCAATGCGGCACCACCTACGCGGCCAACGCCGCCGAGTGCGGAGTCCACAGCGTGACGAGCGCGGCCCAGTGCGGCGTGGATGTCTTCAGCGACATCATCCACTGCGGCGTATCTTGCGTCTCGAGCATCTTCTCGAGCTGCAGCTGTAGCGTCGCCCGCAGCTGCAACGTCGCGTCGACCTGCACCTTCCCCAACACCTGCGAGGTCGCCGCGACTTGCGACATCGCCAAGACGTGCGACGTGCCGAAGACTTGCGACAAGGTGAAGACCTGTGAGACGCACGTCACCGTCCCGGACTTCGACTACGGTTCCTTCAAGGGCACCGTGAACGTGAAGATTGGCACGAGCGGGCTGGAAGGCGCGGTCGAAGGCGACTACTGCCCGACGGGCGGCAGCTGCACGACGCTGGCCGGTGGCCGCGTGAAGGTGTCGAGCGGTAAGCCCGAAGCGTGCGTCGACGTGGCCGGCCTGGGCGAGTTCTGCGCTCCGTTCTGAGCCTGACGGACCGCGTCATCCTCCGCCGGCCTCGCGCGCGCCACTCCCAACGGAGCGGCGCGCGCTGCGTTTTTGTGGTGCTCGCATGGCGCTTGACGCGGGGGCTCGGAGCGGGGTTCTGTGGTGAGATATGCCCGCCGCCCCTACCGCGCTGTTCGTGACCGCTGAGGACGCCCGGGCGGGCGAGCTGGCGCGGCTGCTGATGAGGCGGGCGATGGCGCTGCAAGTGGTTGGCACCAATTCGGCCGAGGTGGAGCCTGGCGGGGCAGAGCTGGTGTTCGTCGACGTCTCGACCGAGCGGGGCATGGCGCTAGTGACGACCTTCGCCGCCGCCCACCCGGAGTGCGCGGTGCTGGCCGTCGCGCCGGCCGCGCAGCCTCAGCTCGGTCTGCAAGCAGCGCGCTCGGGTGCGGCCGACTTCGTCCGCTATCCATTCGAAGCGGAGGAGCTGGGTTACGTCGTCGACAAAGTGCTGACCGGTTTGGCGCGTTCCGCCGACGAGCCGCCGCCGTCGCGCCTGCTCGGGCAGGGGGCGCAGATGATCGCGGGCGCGCCGGCGATGAACGTCTTGCTCTCGATGCTGAAGCGCGCCGCGAACGGCACGGCCACGGTGTTGGTGCGGGGTGAGAGCGGCAGCGGCAAAGAGCTGGTAGCTCGCCAAGTGCACAGCTGGAGCCCGCGCAGCCTTGGTCCCTTCGTCAAGGTCCACTGCGGCGCGCTGCCCGACAACCTGCTCGAGAGCGAGCTTTTCGGCTATGAGCGCGGCGCTTTCACGGGCGCCACCGCCAGGAAGCCGGGTCGGGTCGACTTGGCCGAAGGCGGCACGCTGTTCTTGGACGAGATCGGCGACATCACGCCGGCCGTGCAGCTGAAGCTGCTGCGGCTCTTGCAAGAGCGGCAGTTCGAGCGGCTCGGCGGCACCGAAACGCTCACTGCCGACGTGCGCTTCGTAGCGGCCACCCATCGTAATTTGGAAGCGCGCGTGAAGACTGGCGAATTCCGTGAGGACTTGTTCTATCGGCTCAACGTGGTCTCTCTCTGGGTGCCACCGTTGCGCGAGCGTGCCTCCGACATCGAAGCCATGGCGCTACACTTCTGCGAAGCCGCCAGCGTCGCGAACGGCCGCGCCGGCGCCATGCTCGACGCCGACGCGCTCGATCTGTTGAAGACCCAGCCCTGGCCCGGCAACGTGCGACAGCTGCAAAACTTCATCGAACGCTTGGTGGTGCTGTCGGATAGTCCGCGTATCTCCAAGCGTGACGTGGCGGCCGAGCTTTCGGCCTTGGCGATGCCGACGCCGAGCTTGGCCGCCGCCGGCGGCTTCAAGCTCGCCGAAACCGCCCCGCAAAGCACCGTCGTCGAGCTCGAGGAAGCGGTCCGAAAAGCCGAGAAGCGCGCACTCGAGAAAGCCCTGAAGAGCGCGCGCGGCAACCGCAGCAGCGCCGCGCGCTTGCTGGGGATCAGCCGACGCACGCTGTACAACAAGCTGGAAGAGCACGAGCTCGAATAGCGCGACTCGCGTCGCGACGCTCGAGCAACGTCGCGACGCAATGGGCGGGTCTACTTCTTGGAGTCCGCGGCGGACTTCTCGGCCTTGTCAGCGCTCTTGTCGGCGGCGGCGGCGCTGTCCTCGGCCTTGTCGGCGGCCTTGTCGGCGCGATCGGTGCTGGCTTCGGTGGCGTCGTTGGCTTTTTCAGCGCGCTCCTCGGCGACGGCCGCCGCGGGCTCTTCCGCCGGGGGCGTGCTGCCTCCGCAAGCCGCGAAAGTGGAAGCCAAAGCCAAAATGGTGACGACGTAAGTCTTCTTGTTCATTTGTGTACCTATCGCTGGTTGAAGCTGTCGAGTGAACGCTGCGCAGCGCGCGAGGGCTCGACCTGCAGAGCTGGATAACCCATCTAGCGTTGGAACACTCGCTCCATGTCACGGTGTGCGAATTCGCACACGTGGCGAGTTTGTCTTTGTACTCGATATGGCGCCTTTAATGGCGCGGGGCTGGGTCATGAACGCGGTCACGAAGCGGTGAACGCAACAGCGAGCGCATCCTTCACGGGCTGTGCGTGCTGGCCGCGCCGCCGGCAAGGAGCCGCTCGATCATGGGTCCGACGTTGAGCGAGGCCTCACCCGCGAGCCCGCGTGACAAACGCGCCCCGCTCGAGCACCCATTCCGGATGGCCTTCGCACCAGCCCGCCTTTCCGCCAGCGGTGTCAACATGCGCCTGTACCGCAGCAGCGTCCACGGCGAGCCCGGAGCAGGTTTCTCCTCCGGGCCAATAGAATTTCTACGTAGCCGGAGCGTCCCGCGCCCATCTTTGTGATCGAGTACCGAGCCGGCTGCAACTCCGGAGAAGATGGTTTCGCGCTGAAGCCCGGTCGCCCGCCCAATCAGGAGCCCTCATGTTCCCGTCAATCGTATCCCCCTCGACTCCGTTGCTACGTTCCACGCGCCCGGGCGGCCCCTTTTCGCGAGCGGCCCTCGCGACTTTCGGGCTCGGCGCGGCTCTCAGCTTTGGCTGCAGTGACTCGGGAGGCGGGACCGCGGACGCTACCGGCGGCACGAGCACCAGCGGCACCAGCAGCACCAACAGCACCAGTGGCACCAGCACCGGCGGCAGCAGCACCAGTGGGACGAACGCCGGCGGCGGCGGGGTGACCAGCGGTGGCATGAGCAGCAGCGGAAGCGGCGGTGGCGGAACAAGTAGCGCTGGCGCCAACAGCGGCGGCTCAGGCGGTGCGGCCGGCAGTGGTGGGACGGGCGGAGCGTCAGGTATGACTGGCGGAGGCACCGCCGGCGGCAGTGCGGGTGGCAGCGGCGGCATGGGCGGCGGTGCGGGCGCGACGATGAGCGCGGGATGCAACAAGGCGCCGGCCACGCTCAAGAGCGCGACCGTCAATCAAGCCACCCCCGCCAACACCATCATGGTCGGAGGCACGAACCGCCAGTTCCTCACGCGTTGGCCCACCAACTACGACAACAAGAAGGCCTATCCACTGCACATCGGTTTGCACGGGGCCAACGGCAACATCTCGGAAAATGGCCGGGACAACTTCGGGCTGTGGAACCTGGCCAAGGATTCGACCATCTTCGTGACCCTCGCGGCATCGAACGGCCTTTGGTCCGCGACATCGGACTTGGCGTACGCCGACGCCGTGCTCAAACAGGTGGAGAGCGAGCTCTGCATCGACACCTCGAAGGTCGTGCTCGAGGGATTCAGTCAGGGGGCGGCCATGTCGTGGTATCTCACCGGCTCGCGTCCGGGCGTGTTCCGCGCGGTCGTCGGCCATTCGGGTGGCGGTGTACAGGGAATCCCCACCCTCTCGCCGGTCGCCTATTGGGGCTCTCTCGGGACCGACGAAGGCAACGGTCAGAACACACAAACCGATCAATTCGCCAAGGCGAACGGCTGCACCATCGACACTTTGCCGAGGGCGATGACCGGAGCCCACGTGTGCACGCCCTACAAGGGCTGCAAAGACGGGTTCCCTGTCACCTGGTGCTCGTATGACGGTGGTCACGGCTTCCAAGACACCGACACCGGGTCGAACGCCACCTGGGTACCCGCAGCCGTGTGGGAATTCCTGAAGCCGTTGCTGTTCTAGGGACACCCCCTAGGCCAGCCGGCTTCAGCCGGTGTGCTCCAGGAGCGCGCGTCCTCGCTGAAGCTCAGGCCATTTCACAGCTGGGGCTGGAGTTGGATTGAGTCGGGGACAGATCGCATCGCGCGCCAGTGAGCACGAAACGACGGTCTTGGCAGTAGGATTGCCGGTGTCCGCCGTCGGTTCGCGCTCCACCTGCGAGCCAGACTTCGAGGGCGCGCGTGGACAGCCCGAAGCGTGCGAGCCCGGGGATGATCAAGTCACGAACCGCCCCGACCAGCGCCAGCTCGATGGCCTGCGCCGGAGGGGCGCCGTGGCGATGGAGCGCGGGATCCGTGGCCGCGGCGCGCGGCGTGTCGCGCCACATCTTCAGGTTCGCATGGACGAGCGAGTCGAGCCACGGCACGAGCTCTGCACGCTGCCGCTCGCTGAGCTCGGCCAAATGGCCCCAGCCAATGCGGGCATGGTCGACCTCGTCCGACAAGAGCTCACGCAGCGCGGCTCGCCCGAGTGGAGCCTCCGCCGGGCCGAGGCTCGCCTCCAGAAAGGCGCTGGCGAAGGTCTCGTTCATCGCGCAGTGCCCCAGCACGTGTAACGTGGGTACCAGGCTGGCGGGCGCTCCTCGGTGCTCGGGCGTGACGAGCATCAGACGGGCAGGAGGCTCGAGCTCACGACCGGCGCAGCGCGCCGCCACCACCCGGCAAAGCTCGGCGTGCCGATGCTCGTCATCGATGGCACGCGCCGCCAGCGCAACCAGCGCTGGGTCACTGCGAGCGGCCAGCAGGGCGCCGTGAATCACCTCGAAAGCGTCCGCGACGCGTCGCTCGCTGGCGGCGCGGCTGAGCCAGACCGCCACGAGCTGTGCGCGTTGCTCGTCCGTCAATGCCTCGAGCGCTGAGTCGTGCTCCGGCAACGGCCGACTGGTGAGTCGACCCGACCAACGCTGCCTGGCTCGTCGATTATCCATGGGCGCGAGCTACTTCGTCGGCGGCCAGCCGCAGCTGCCGTCGAGGCGCAAGCAGTCTGGCGAACAGCTGGTGGTGTGGACGAAACAAGGGTCGAGGCAGCCGCCGTCGGCGAGCGCGCTGCAATGCTCGTTGCAGCCGCCGTCGGGGAGGTGACAGCGATCCGGGCGGTCGCCGTCAGGCGCCCCCGCGTCGGCGCCCTGCAGGGGGGCGGCGCCCGGCTCGCCGGGGTTGGATTCGGCATCCGCCGCGCACGCCACCGGCAGCATGCCGAGGGCGGCCCCGCAGACGACGATGGTGTGGAACAATCGCGATTTCATGGCCGGTGGGGACCTCAGTGCAGCGTGAGGTCCAGCTGGTTGGGTGGTCCCGCGTCGCCTTGAATGCAGTAGCCGTGGTGGCGCTGCGTGGGCAGCGGAACGTCCCAGTCCTGGTTGTTGCACTGGACCGCACGGCCGTTCACGATCAGCTTGCGGCCGGCGGGGGTGCAAGACCCACTCACGAGCTCGGAAGTCGTCTCGATGCACACGCCGGCGCCGCCCAGAGCTGCCGCGTAGGTGGTGCCATCGGGCACGCTGATCGATTGCGGGTTCGAGCACAGCCCCGAGCAGGGCGAACCACTGTGCGCATGCTCGCCGCCGGCGCACGCAGCAAGGCACGTGGTCAGCTGCGCCAAACAGGCTGGTTCGCTGCCGGCATGTCCGAGGGCGTGACACGAAATTGCTCCTGGAGTCGTGCCGTCGTGACAAAGCTCTTGCAGCTGACCGCACGCGGCCATCGGGAACGAGTGCCAGAGCGTGGGGGTGATGTCGGGTGTCTGTCCTGTCTGCGCTTGGTGGACGGCGTCAGCCATGTAGAGCTGACCGGCGTAGAGAACGCGATCGCCGACGGCGTAGATGATCTGCGGCTGCCAGGTGCCGTCGTTGTTGTTCACGCGCTCGTAGCGGTCGAAGCGAGTCGGCGGGGGCTGCGCGGCGAGCGCATTGTGCGCCGAACGTATCCGATAGTTTACGTTTTGATAGGTGACGACCGTCCCTACCTCGTATTGCTTCGGCGCGGTCCAGGCGTTGACCAGCTGCAGCGGCCGCATCATGTCGTTGTCCTCGTGCCCGAGGATGTGACAGTGCCAGACGTAGCCCGGTCCTGTCGTTGGATCGATCGTGAACAGGTTCTGCCCGGGAGTGACCGCGTTGGCCGCGAGCTCTTGCGGAGCCCAGCGCGCGATGATGCGAGTCAACTGATTGCCGGGGGCTCGAACCGTGTCCTTCCAGCCCGTCTCGTAAGGCAGGGCGGGCACGACCGGGCCGGTGAGGAACGGCGTTGGATCCACGACGATGGGCCTGGTGACGGGGCGCTGGCCATTCAGCAACTGCCACTGCCGCAGGTAGGCCGCGGTATCGATGGTCTGACGACTGACGACCTGAAACTCGATGAGGTGAAGATGGACCTGGTGACTACCGCCGCCAATATTGAGCAGGTCCCACTGTTCGGTCGAGCCGATCAACGGATAGTCGGTTGCCGGCACGCTGAAGTCGAGCCCATCGGTCGAGCGCTGGGCATTGCCGTTCGCGTCGGTAATGTTGTGCAGCGTCTTGATGCGGGTCGGTGCGTCGGGGACCAAGATTGGTCGGGCGGGGAAGGCAGGTAGGCTCGGCGGGGTGACGGGCGTTCCCGCGGCAACGGTGAAGCGCATGATCGTGCCGACGGTGTTGGGGTCAGCGCCCGCGTTCAACATGGTGATCTGCGTTCCGGCGGAGAACCCGGAAAAGTCCACGAGGATGTCGGCGCGCTCGGTCATGCTCAAGATGACGTTGGAAACGACCTGTGGCGCCGGCAAGTAGCCGCCGTCTGAGCCGATCACGGTGAAGGGAACCGCCGTTCCTGCGTTGTCGAGCGCGATCGTGAAGGTACGGCCGTTGCCAGCCGCCAAGACGCGGAAGCGGTACTGGCGTGGTTGTACGTCGAGGTTGGGCCAGACGGCGCCGTTCACCAGCACGACGTCGGCGCCATCGCCGGCTTGCCAGTAGGCGTTGCCGGGGTTGGTGCTCACGCGCGGAAAACGCAGCTCTCCGTCGGTGTAGAAGGCACGATCGAAGATCACCAGCGGAATTTCGAATTGCCCTTGCGGCAACGGCGAGCTCGCTTGGTCGAGTGGATTGGCCGGGTCACGAATGAAATACCCGGCTCCGACCATGCCCGAGTACACGCCCAGACGCGTCATACCCATGGTGTGGTCGTGATAGAAGAGCTGCGTCGACGGTTGCTCGTTCGGCTCCGGATAGTCTCGCGTGACGAAGCTCGGCCCGACGACTTGGTTCGGCGAAGCGGTGAACCATTGCTCGGCGACGCCGTCGAACTCCGATTCGACCACCGACCCGTGCAGGTGCGTGACGTGCGGAACCGGCGCCTGCGCCGCAGGATAGCCGGGCGGGAACGGTATGAACGGAGACGACGGCGGTTCCATGGCGGTTGGGTTCGCCCAATGCAGCGTGGGATCGACGGGCATGAAATGCGGGGTGGTGATTTCGTTGCGCCAATGCAGAACGGTCTTGGTGCCGCGCACGTTTTCGAAGGTCGGCCCCGGCACGCTGCGGACGAACTCGGTCGCCGTGGAATTGGGTATTTTTACCTGGCCTCCGTAGGCAAGGACCGTCGTGTTGGGGAAGCCTGGCGGCAGCATCTGCACGGTGGTTTGCTGCACCGCGACCGTGTACTCCTGCCGGACGGGGTTGCCGGTGAGCGTTGGCGCGAAGACGCGAGGGATCGGCAGGGGCTGCGCGAACTTCGGAATGGTCAGCGGGTTCAGCGGAACTTGCGTCGCCGAAGGTGGCGCCGACTGCTGCTGGAGGCCCTCCAACGACTCGGATCGGTGCTCGCAGCCCCAAACGGCTCCCGCGAACGCGAGCGCAGACACGGCCACAACCAGGTGCACGGTCTTCATCGATTTTCCCCGTTCTGTTGAGCCTCAGCTTATGGGGCGGGCTGAGTGGGGGCGAGTCATGGAAATTATGACTCCATGCGCACGAGCCGGTCGATTTTGGGCGCACGTCTCCCTGCAGTGCCGGCTCCGGCACCGCCGCACTCGCGAGGACCGCGGCGTTCTAGTTGTGTACGAGGAAGCGATGAAAGTCGGAGATGACCGCGGATTTGGTGGTTCCGCCGACCTTCTTACCCATGCGCCGCCAGTGCTCGTAGACCGTCGCTTCCGAGCACGAGAGCGCGCTGGCAATTTCCTTGTCGTTCTGCCCGCTCAAGTAGGAGCCCAAGATCAAGCGCTGCTGCTTGCTGAGCGCGCGAGCGGCAGCGTACGACTCCAGAGCCAGCCCCAATCCTCCGCTGAGACTCGTGCCCGCGTTCACGGGCGAGTTGCCGGAGCCCATCGCGGCGTCACCGACTTGCAACGCGCACAGCTCCGAGGCCAAGCGAGCGAAAGCGAGCGGCGCTACCGGCTTGAGCAGCGAAGGTACGCCGAGACCGAGCAGGCGAGCTGCTCGCGCGGCGCTCAGGTCTTTCCCGAAAGCGACGACGGCGGCGCGGGCAAAGCTACGACGCACCAGGTACACCCACTCCTCGCCCGCGGCGTCGGGCAGGTCCAGGTCGAGGAACACCACCCCCGGCGCTCCCAGGTCGTCGCGCGCGACCCGCGTTTTCAGCTCCAATATGCTACGCGCTCGCTCCGCCGTGAAACGCAGCCTGTTCAAGGACCTCACGATCGAGCGCTGCGCGCCGCCGTCTTCGGTCACCAACAGGATGCAGTTGCGGCTGGTTTCGGGGCGCGCTTGCTCTGCTCGGTCGCTTGCGTGGCCCCGCGTCTCCGCTTGCGTGCACGACGAGGTCAACGGCGCAGCAGAACAAACGACTGGTTCGCGCATGAACGTCTCCGTCTTGATCCGCTTCCGACCCGGCGGATCATCGAACAGTGTGCGGAGCATCGCGCGCGGCGAGCAAGCTCCATTTCGAGACGCTCTCGACGAATGAGGCTTGAGACATTTCGCGCCTAGCGCGAGAAGCCGAGCGCGATCAATCGCTTGGCCGAGATTGTCGTCGGTGGCGGCGGACGTTTGTCGGGTCGCCATCGATGCTCTGCCACGGCGTCGCACACCGTGCGACACACCGCTCGCGCTCTCCACGCAGGGCGCCGCGTCGGGGGGCCACACGTAGAGTCCTTGGTTGCGTATCTCGTGAAAGGAACAAGGTCGAAGAAAGACGATCTCGTTCTCGTTCGTGGTGTTGAGCCAGCTGCACAGCGAGCGCGAGCGGTGGCTCGGTGACGAGTGCGGGCGCAGGAGGGGCGTAGATTCGCCCCTTGGCCAGCAGGCGATCACCACGTTCGCGTTTGGCGTCGGCACTTCGTCGAAAATTCCCGCCGTCCAGTAACAATCGAGGCGACGGAGAAATTTTGACGGCCAGGTAGCGGCTCAGGTTACTCATGCGAGCTCAGGGATGAGATCTATGAAGCGATTGATGCTCGTTGGTTTGTTTTACTTTGCGGCCGGCTGTAGCAGCGAGGCGACAGAGGGCGAGGCGCAGCTTCCAGAGGTGAACTGCGGCGCAGAGACCGTTCCTAAGTACTCGGAAGTCACGCTGTTCAAGACGTCGTGCGTCAACTGTCACGCTTCCACCAAGACGGGCGACGCCCGCAAGGGTCTGGGAGCGGAGGCCGCGACGGCGGGTATCGACTTCGACACGTACGCTGCGGCCAAGACGTCCGCAATGAGCGCGGCCGAGGAGCTGTACGAGGACGACCGCGGCGCGATGCCGCCCGAGGATTCGAGCCTGCCGGCGGCCACCGCCGCGGAAAAGAGGCAGGTCCTCGTCTGGGCAAAGTGCGGCACGCCCGAGTGAGGCCAAGCTCAAAAGGCCTGCTCGACGGCTCAGCACCTCGCCTTCACTTTTCGAACGCGATGTCGTCGACGTAAATCTCGAACTTGCGCGGTGTCGTGGCCCAGGTGCCGATACGGAACTCCCACACCGTCTTCAGATCGAAAGCTTTTCCGTCGCCTTTACGCAGCACCGTTAGCGGTACGGTGACCTTGTGCCACTGTCCATCGAGCGCCTCCTTGTCGATCTCATTGAAGGGGACGGAAGCGCTGCTCTTTTTGTCCTTGCTGCAACCGAGCGACACCGTGACGCCGCCCAGATCAGGCGCTTGCTCGGCCGAGGCAGGGACGAGCTTCACCCAGAAACTGAGCTGCTTCTGCGCACTGACGTCGGTGCCTGCCGTCTCGGTGTACCAGCCGAACTTGTTCCAACCGAAGCCGACGAAGCCGGGGCCCTCGCCGACGAACTTGAGGCCGGCGCTGCCGTCTTTGCCGACTCCGGGTAGCGCATCGAGCGTGGCCTTGCAGTCGGGCTTCTTGTCGCAATCGGCCCAACCTTTGGCCGCCGCACCGGCGCCCTCGCCGTCCCAGATCGTGCCGCCCTCGGCAAGGGGGGGACCGGCGACCGCGTCGCCGCCAGCAGCGGGGGCGGCAGCGGGCGCCACCGCAGCCGCCCCCGCTGACCCAGGGGGGCGAAGGCAGCCGCCGAGCATGAGCGGCAGTGCGACGAACACGGACGTGAGCGCAAGGGACGACGCGAAGTCTCTGGTCATGGTCGATTGTCTCTTCGAGTGCGCGAACGCGAACGATCGCGCTCGCTTTTGGCTATTTCATCTCGAACCAGGCGAAGTCGGCCGGTGCTGGCTCCGAGTCATCGCTGTGGGCGTAAAGACCCACGAAAGCGCCGGTGAACGACGCGGTTTTTTCGAAAGCAAAGGAGTTGGTGGGGGCCGAGCCGAGCGTGACGGGCGCGTCACCTGCGGTGGAGAAGGAGAACGAGTACTGACCGGTTTCACCTTGAATGGCGAGAGTCACGGGCCCCTCTTCGAGCGCGAAACGCGCCACTTCTTCCGAGTGGCCGGCAATCCGGGTCTTGAGAACGACATCGCGTTTACCGGCTAGGCCGGTCCCCTCTACGAGCAGCTGATAGTGATTGTCTTCATTGCCGCGCACGACGAGCCCTGCGTGCTCTCTCCTCTCGGGCTCGATGTGGATTTCGGTGGAGGCGCGGGTGCGCAACGAAGTCTGAGGCCTAACGACCAGGGTCGGCGAGCCCACGTCGTTCATCGAGGTCTTGGTGCCACGCAGCCGTAGAAATCCCGGGCGCTCGCTGAGCGAGTAGTTCTTCGACGTCGGGTTTCTGACGAAGCGCCACCCGACGCCGAGCGCTTCGTGATCGAAGTCGTCACGAGCGGGTTCGGTGTCAAAGGGGTGCGCCGGCGGCAGGCGCTCGGCCGACATCGTCAGCTCGATAGGTCGTTCGGCGTTCACCACGGGCCAGCCATCCTTCCAGGTGACTGGTGCCAAGAATGTCTCGCGCCCAATGTGGTGGTACCGCTCGCTGGATGGCCGAATGCCGAGGAGCACCAACCACCAGTCACCGTCCTTCGTTTGCACCAAGTCCGCGTGGCCCGTCGCTTGAATGGGATGGTCGGGTAGATCGCGGTGGGTGAGGATAGGGTTACCCTCGAAGGCTTCGAACGGACCGAACGGCGACGCCGAGCGGGCTACCGTGATCCTATGATCGTAGCTGGTCCCACCTTCGGAGATCAGCAGGTAGTAAGTCCCGTCGACCTTGTACAGATGGGGGCCTTCGGGCCAGATGCCACCCGTGCCGCGCCAAATCAGCCTGGGTGCGGCTAGCAACTTCCCCGTCTGGATCTCTATCTCTGCCTGGAAAATGCCTCCGTCGCGTTGCTCTCCGTGACGTGTGTAGTAGACCCTGCCGTCATCGTCGAAGAACAGCGAAGGGTCCATCGTGAAGACATCTTCCCTCACCAGCACCGGGTCCGACCAAGGCCCGGCCGGATCCGTTGCCGTTACGTAGAAGCTGCTGCTTGCCGCCACGTCGGTGGTCACCACGTAGAAGGTGCCGTCGTGATGACGGATCGTCGGCGCGAAGATACCCTGAGAGCTCTTTGCTCGCGTGAGCGACAGCTGGCTCTCTCGTGTCAGCACATAGCCGAGCTGTCGAAAGTGAACGAGATCTTTACTGTGAAAGATCGGCACTCCCGGGAAGTATTCGAAGGAGCTCACCACGAGATAGTAGTCGTCACCCACGCGGCATACGCTCGGGTCGGGGTGGGTGCCGGGCAGGATGGGGTTCTGGTAACTCGCGGCCATTGGCAGCTCGCTCGTGTCAATCCGCTCGCGGTTCACCGACGACGACGCCACGACCGTTCGGGCCCAGGTACACGCGACCAAAGACGCGCGCGTCGCCCTCGACCACGTTGACGGTGCCGTACTGGTGCTCCTCGTCGGACACGCGCACCCAATGGCCGCCTTCGTCAGTGGAGCGGAACACGCCCTTAATTCCGTCGACCTTCCCGGACAGGAAGACGGTCGGGTACGCGGCGCCGGGGCCCGCCTTGCCGATGCCCACGCCGTAGCTCTCCTCGACTGACACCACGGGATCCGCGGTTTTGCCGCCGTCGGTGGACCGATAGAGCGCCTTGCCGGTCGAGATCCACAGGTGCCCTGACCTGTCGAGCACGGGCTCTATGTCGGCGACCATCAGCGCGTATTTCGGAATCGCGGGCAGCGAATCTGCGCCCTTCTGAAAACGGGCGCCCCCATCGGTGCTGAAGTAGAGCACTCCTTCGAGAGCGTCGTAGATCACGACCCGTTTGGGGTCGACGCCATCGGCCGCCGGCTGCAGATCGCACGCCGACCAGTCCGGGACATCCGCGCTTTCTCGCAGCCCCTCGACCTTCTGCCAGGTCTTGCCCTGGTCCCGCGACACCATCACCGGGTCGTGCTTGAAGGTCCAGACGATCGAGCTGCCGTCAGCCGTGACGGCCACCATGCCGCCCGTCTTGGCCCCTGGGGGGACCGAGGCAAACCCCCGCCAAGTTTTGCCTCCATCGGTCGAGATCAATCCATTGGGCTCGGGCTTCTTCGAGAAACCCCAAACCGTGCCGGTGCGCACCACGAGGTTGGGCTCCAGCGCGGCGAAATCGAGTCCCGACGTTTCCTGGCACGGAGGATTGTAGGCGCCCTCGGGCGGAGACTGATCGAGCCGTTCGTGACGCAAGCCGCAGAAGTCCTTCACGCCGCTGAGGAGCGGAGCGCCCTCGGGCGGGCTCACCAGCACGTTGACGACCGACTCCTCGATGCCCTGGTTAGTTAGCCGGAAATCGACCGGCTCCGAAGCCTCGGCTTTGTCGAGGTTGGTCGTGGACCAGATGCCGGCGCCGATCTTGACGTGGTTTGGAGCGAATGGATCGAGAGCGATGTCGCCCATCCACCAGGGTACATCGACGGTATCAGCGTGAAGCGTGGCCCAGTGGACGCCGTTGACGTCCCACCGGGCAGTCTTACCTATCGGCCTCCAAGCCTTGCCCGCGTCTTTCGTGAAAAAGATCTCGTCCTTATGGGTCCAGCGATCGATCGTCGTGACGAGGAGCCTTCCCGGGCGCGCGCGGTCCAGGGCGAGGCCGGCGTAGCCGAACTTGTCGTCAGCGGAGGGCTTGAGGGGGCTCACGTCCGTGGCCGTGCCCGCCTTGGGGTCGAGGGTGTAGACGGCCCCATCGGTGACGTCGTTGGGGCCGGGGCCATTGCCGTACGTCGCCCAGAGCAATCCTCGCTCGTCGAGAGCGATGTGACAGGCCAGCATGCCCTTCGGCTGGCCTTTCAGCGCTGCCCAAGTCTTGCCAGCATCGCGGCTCTGCACCACGCTGCCCCCGTCTTGCTCCACCGCCGCATAGATCACCGGCGTCGCAAGGCCCGGTTTGCCGCTCTTGGCATCGAACACGACGGCCGTGATTCCAATTGGGTCGCTGCCGCTGCTAGCGGGTAAGCCGGGGCGCGCCTCCCACGTTTCGCCGTGGTTCTCGCTGACCAACAGGCCCGCTTGGCGCGATCCGAAGAACACCCGCGAAGGCTGATTGGGGTCGACAGCGAGGCGCTCCCCACAGGCACGCCCCCACTCGTTGCCACCCATCTTGATAGACATGTTCGTCGTTTCCCAAGTACGACCGCGGTCCTTCGAACGCAGCATCGCGCCGGGCCCCCCCCAGCTCTTGGTGTACAGGCCAACCGCCAGATACACCCGGTCCGGATCGGTCGCATCCAGCGCTAGGCTCTCGACACCCAAGTAGTCGGCTTGGTCGCGGTTCACCCAGTCGAGGAGGGGCTGCCAGGTCTCACTCCCGGGATCGAGGCGGTAGGCACCCCCCACGTCGGTGCGTGCGTACACCAGTCCTTCGACCAGTTGACTGAACACGATACTGGAGACGAAGCCGCCACCGATGATCACCACGTTGCGCCACCTGTAGGGCGCGGACTTGCTGTGCGAGCCGTCCGACGTCGAGCTCGACGTCGCCGAGGAACCGAGCTTCGGCGGGGCCAGGCACGCAGCGGGGAGGACAACCAGCGCAACCAGGGGGACAACCAGCGCAACCAGCGTCCGAAAATGGGCCGTAGTCAGCGGTTTGGCGACCATGGAGATGTTAACCCCTCTAGTTTCGCGCGATGTAGCTGGCAATATGCGATATTTCCCATCATATGGACGATTTTTCCCTCCATCTGCAGCCGTATGGGCGGCGCCATCCGAGCGAGCTCCAGGTGGCTCACATCGGCAACATGACCAAGAAGAGCCACATGGTTCGGCGTGAATTCTCGACCTACAACTTCAGCTTCGTCCTGCGCGGGGCGGGGTTTTACGAGTGGCGTGGCACGCGCTATCCCGTGCACGGTCCCGCCGTGCTCCGGCAGTGGCCTGCCGAACCGATGCATTACGGCCCGCACAAGACGTGGCACGAGCTCTTCGTCGCCTATTCGCCGACGACCGGCGATACGCTGGCCCGCCTCGGCTACATCCCCGGAGATCGTCCGCTCTGGTCGATCGGCGACCAGCGCGGCGTGCAGCACCACCTGGATGATCTGCCCAGACTACTTGCCAATCCCGCCGCGCTCGCCGAGCAGGTCGATCGCATCGACCGTTGCTTCGAGCAGCTGATACTCGAGAGCTTGATCGGGGCAGCCGCGACACCCGTGGACGGCAGCGCGGATCGCGTGGCGTCGGTGCGGCGCTGGATCGAAGTCCACTGGCGTGACGGCCACGATTTCGACGAGCTTGCCCGGCAGCATGGACTTTCGCCGACCCACTTCCGAAGGCTGTGGCAAAGGAGCGTCGGGGTTCCTCCCCACCGATTCTTGATCGAAGAACGCCTGCGACATGCTTGTCGAGCCCTGGTCCAGACCGACGATCCCGTGGCCGAGATCGCGCGCGCGCACGGCTTCACCGATCCGCTGTATTTCTCGAGAAGATTTCGGGCGTTCACGGGCGAGAGCGCCAGCACGTATCGACAGCGCTATCACGCCTCGCTCCAATTCTGAGGCCGAGGGCTTTTCGCTTCACGAGGGCCATGGTCCTCCGTGGATCTCGTGCACGGCGGGTCATTTCAGCCGGGAGAGGGGCGGCGAGTGCCCGTCGCGCCAGGAGGGCCCGCGGTTCAATAGGCCGAAATGCGTATTGAGCTGAGTGGGGAAGAGGATGTTATTGAGCCCACCTCGAGCGCGCGTCCGATGCGCTCTTCTCGTCGCCGAATTTTGGAGCTCGCATGGCAACCCCATTCTTCGCCGCAGCACGGTCTCTTGCGATGGCACTTCTCCCGCTGCTGTTCGCAGCCTGCGGGTCGTCCGGGGGCGAGGACGGCCAAGGGTCGGGGGGCGCCAGTGCCGGGGCCGCAACCGCTGGCGCAGGCTCGGGCGGTAGCGCGACTGGATCCGGCGCTTCCGCCAACCCCGGGGGAGCCGGCGGCGCCAGTTCGGGCACCGCTGGGACGCCCACCGGGAGCGGCGGTGCCGTTTCGGGCGTGGGTGGGAGTGTTGCCGGTGCGGGCGGAATAGCGGCCTCGGCCGGGACCGCTGGGACCGCCGGCTCGGGCGGACATGGCGGAAGTGTCGGCGGAACGGCGGGCGCTTCCGGCACCGGGGGAGCCGGGGGCGCAAGCGCGTGCCAGCATGGTCAAGTGGCGGGCAACGAAGTGCTCATTGTCGGCGACTCGTATTTCGCGCTGAGTGGTGAGATCACCAAAGAGCTGCGGCGCCTGGCAGGCGCGAATTACAGGGATGTGTCCGTGTCCGGAACGAAGATGGGCGCCATCGCCAAGTCGTACACCAACAATCGCACACCTCAGCCGAAGGTCGTGATCATGGACGGGGGAGGCAACGATATCTTGCAAAATCCTGGTTGTGCGCCGGGCTGCGCGCAAGAAGTGCAGGCGGTCACCGACGCGAAAAATTTCCTGAAGCAGATGGCAACGGATGGCGTCAGGGACGTCGTATTTCTTTTCTACTACGACATGCCATCGATGAAAGCGGGTCTAGATTGGATGCGACCGAAGATGGCGGACGAGTGTGAGCAGAGCCCGGTCCCCTGCCACTTCGTGGATAATCAGCCCCTGTTTGCCGGCATGGATGCGACCACCTACACCGTTGATGGGATCCATCCGAACACGGAAACGGCCCACATCATCGCCAAGCAGGTTTGGGACCGCATGCAGCAGGAGTGCGTCGCACAGTAGCGACCCCTCGATCGCGTGCGGAACGTTGCCGGTAACGCCTGGCTCGTCGGCGCCTGGAACATTGCAACTTGACGCGACGGAAACGTGGAGTGGCTAGATGAATGCTCCAGCTGCGCGGGGAGACGCTCCAGTGTAATCTGTTGCTGCGCCCATGCGAGTCAACAGCAACGCCCTCCTCGCGCGCAAGATGATCGTCACGCGAAAGTTTGGCGCGGACGCCTGGAATCAGATTTTCAGACAGCTGGCCAGGGTCCACCCGTCCCTGCGGTCGCCGCTGACGGCTTCGAGCAACGTGCCCCTCGTCGAGTTTCTCGCGTTCCACGATGAGCTCGTAGATCGCCTCTACAGCGGCGACACCGCGTCGACGTACTTCGAGCTCGGCGAGCAATCCGCGGGTTGGGCCTTCGTCGATGGGCCGTGCAAGAGGTTTATCGACGCGCGGGAGCTCGGTCAGATCGCCAAGTCATTCCCCCTCATCTGGCAGGCTTATTATACGGAGACGACGAGTTGCTGCGACGCCAAAGTCACCCCTGATGGCGTGGAATTCACCGTTTCCGGATTGCCTAAGTCGCACCCGTATTTCGACCATCTTTTTACCGGTTTCATGAAAGGAGCCATGGAGCTCGTCTGCGCCAATCCCATCGAGGCGACTCGGTTGCGTGGGGGTTCCGAGGAATTCACCTACTTGCTGCACACCGGCCTCCCCAATCCCGATGAAAAAGACGTCGAGCCGGGCGTGGGCGCGCGCCGAAAAGACCACCCATCGCGACCGGGACTGTCCGAACGAGAGGTCGAGGTGCTCCACTTGATTGCGCAGGGCAAGACCAACCGGGAGATTGGCTGCATTCTCGGAATTTCCCACCGGACGGTGCAGATTCATGTCTCGCATGTCTACGACAAGATCGGCGCATACAATCGCGCTGGCGCGACGCTGTGGCTCACCGAGCACCGCGGTCGACTCGACTGAAAACCTAGGACGAAGCTCGAGCCCGCGAGCGGTATCGTCCTGGCGCCTCTCCTGACCACCGTTTGAAGGCTTTGCTGAAGGCAACGTCGGAGTCGTATCCGACCCGTGCGGCTATCTCCACGAGCGAAAGGTCCGTTGAACCGAGGAGCCCGGCCGCGACGTGCATGCGACGACGCGCGACGTAGGCCATGACGCTCTCGCCCACGAGCATGCGGAAGCGCTGAGCGAAGACGGTCCTCGACATGCCTACGTCCTTCGCAAGCCCCTGCAGCGTCACCACGACGTCTGGCGCGCTATGCACTCGTGCAAGTGCCTTGGCTACTTGTGGGTCAGTGAGACCGCGAAGCCAACCTCCCGTCGAAGTCGGGGTCGACGACAAGAACGCACGGACTGCTTGAACGAACAGGATGTCGGCGACGCGCTGGGCCACCGTGGTCGCGCCAGGTGCCTCAGAGAAGGCTTCATCGAGAAGCAGGCGCAACGAGCTCTCGAGCCAGGCTGGCCCTCGGCCACCGTCACCAGGCAAGTGAATGACGCCCGGGAGGCCTTCGAGAATTGGATTTCGGCGCAAGTCTCGGAACGCGAACACCCCCGATACGAGGCGGGCGACCACGCCCGCGGGGTCTCCGAAGCGGATCTCCAGCGGCCGCCCGATTGGCGTTCCCTGCGTCCACGTCCCGCCTCTGCCGTTTTGCTGCAGCACTCGCTTGAACGGAGTTTTTTCGATCCCCGGTGCCGATGCTAGCGCGTGTTCGCCACCGTGAGGCAGGATGACGAGATCGCCGGCTCTCAACTCGATCGGCGCGGCACCCGCACGCTCGAGCACGCATTGCCCCTCCACGACGATGTGGAAAGGTGCGGCTTCGAGCGCGTCTTTCGCTAGCGCCCACGGCTCTCGCAGCTCGAGCATGCAGAACACCGCGCTCTCGAGCCGCAGGTCGCGCAGCACCTCGCTGAGAATGTCCATGCCGTACGATGGGCTAAGAATGCCGTCTCGGCAAACCTTCTCGGTCTCGTAGAACGGAGCACACTGCCCTGACGTAGAACCATGGTGCGTGGCGCTGCGGCTCGAATCATCACCTCGATGCCCTCCGCGTAGCTGCCATCCACGCGGCCGGCCGCGTACGCAGTCATCAAGAACTGCTCGTCCTCGGCGGTGATCGGCCGGCGAAAGGCCCGTCGCCCGAAATTGTTTGCGAAGTCGCGCGCGCACGGCTCTTCTCCCCGCGCGCCGACGTCACACGTCGTGAGCCTCGCCAGGTCCTTGACAGCGGCCTTGGCGAGCTCCTCCGACACCAGGACATACTTCTCTGCGTGCAAGGGCGAAACCGTCAGCACCGCCGCATTGTTGCTGAAGCCATCGGTAACCTCGTCCGCGGGCAGAGCATCCGCGGGGGTCGCGTCTACCCCGAGTAGGCTCTTCACGCTGTTCGCATACTCGAAGCGTGTGAGACGGCGCAGCGGCGTGCGCGTCACCTCGGTAGAAGGACAACTTGCCGTGGTCGGCGTGGGGAGGGGA
>Ga0207667_10000212_pt1 | contig 82031 bp, 65 predicted proteins | sample KBSCornC52_FD_184301 | JGI IMG/M metagenome (GOLD analysis project Ga0207667, IMG submission 184301) | Corn rhizosphere microbial communities from Kellogg Biological Station, Michigan, USA - KBS Corn C5-2 (SPAdes) (version 2) | ecosystem: Host-associated > Plants > Roots > Rhizosphere > Soil ... | reverse complement strand
GAAGCTGGCTCGGGGGGGCGCTTGGCGGTCGCTCATTTTTGGAGTTGGGCGAAATGGGGCGCGGGGTCGCAAGCTTTCGGGGTTTGGAAACGTGGGGGATACGTGGCGGTGAAGGGGCGCGTTCAGGCTGGGGGCGATGCAGTTGGACGCGCTTCAATCGCTGGCGTTGTCCGTGGCGCAGGCGCGCTCGCCGGATTCGGTGTTGACCGAGATGGTGCAGGGCTTGGGCATGTGGGACGGCGTGGCGTTGGCGCGCGTGTGGCTGCTGCGCGAGAGCGAGCACGAGCCGGCGTATTTGGAGCTGAAGGCGAGCATCGGTGCGTCGCGGGTGGACCCCGGAAAGCGCTGGAACCGTACGGATGGCGCGCATCAGAAGATTCTCATCTCATACGGCAAGGTGGGGTACATCGCGGCCAACAACCGGCCGTTGTTGTTGCAGCGCGGCCCCCGCGATTGGTTGGTGCAGCCGGAGTGGGCGGAAGCGGAGGGAATTCAAAGCTTTGCGGGGCAGCCGCTGTGCTTCAAAGGTCAGGTGTTGGGCGTGGTGGCGTTCTTTAGCCGGCGGCGGCTCGAAAAATCGGATTTGGATTGGCTGCGGGTATTTGCGGATCATGCCGCGGTTGCGATCGCCAATGCGCGGGCGTTCGAAGAAATTGCCCAGCTGAAAGAGAGCGCGGAGCGCGAGCGCGACTACCTGCGCGAGGCGGTGCGAAGCGCGCTCCAGCACGGCGACATCATCGCCGAGAGCGCCGAGATGAAGCGGGTGCTGGAACAGGTGCACGCGGTGGCGCGCGCGGATTCCTCGGTGCTGATTTTGGGCGAAAGCGGCGTGGGCAAGGAGCTGATCGCGGCGGCGGTGCACGACCTGAGCGGGCGCCGCGACGGGCCGCTGGTGAAGGTGAACTGCGCCAGCGTGCCGCGCGAGCTGTTCGAGAGTGAATTCTTCGGCCACGTGCGTGGCGCCTTCAGCGGCGCCGCGCGCGACCGGCAAGGCCGCTTCTTGCTCGCCGACGGCGGCTCGCTGTTCTTGGACGAAGTCGGGGAGATTCCGCTCGAGCTTCAGGGCAAGCTGTTGCGGGTGCTGCAGGAGCGCACCTTCGAGGCGGTGGGCGACGACCGCACGCGAGAAGTGGACGTGCGGGTTATCGCCGCCACCAATCGCCCGCTCGAAGTGGAGGTCGAAAAGGGCAGATTTCGCCGCGATTTGTTCTACCGGCTCAACGTGTTGCCCATTGACGTGCCGCCGTTGCGCGAGCGCCGCGAAGACATTTTGCCGATGGCGCGGCGCTTCTTGCGGACCACCGCCCACCGGCTGCATTTGCCGGAGCGTGAGCTGTCGCCGGAGGACGCGCAGGCCCTGTTGGCCTACGACTTTCCGGGCAACGTGCGCGAGCTCCAGAACATCATCGAGCGCGCGGTCGTGCTCAGCAAGCGGGCAGAGGTCGGCTTGGGCCTGGCGCTCGGCCGGCCGAGTCAGCCGCCGCCCGCGGTCGGGGCCGACGTCGAGATCGAGCCGGGCGAGGTCATGAACGAGAGCGCTTTTCGCGAGCTCGAGCGGCGCAACTTGCTGAATGCGCTCAGGCGCTGCGACTACAAGATTGCCGGCTCTCATGGCGCAGCCAAGCTGCTCGGCTTGAGCCCCAGCACGCTGGCCTACCGCATGAAACAGCTGGGCCTGGAACGGCCCCGCTGACGCGCGCGTCACGCTCGAGAAACGCACGCACCGCCCGGCGACGCAAGATCTCGGCGGCGACTCACCAACCCTTGTGACTCACGATTTGTTGCGTGTTTCGCCTTCGTGAACGAGCTGCCGGTTGCGCGAGATTCAGCGGTTTCGGTCGTTCTTTCTGGCCTTGGCATGGCGCTCGCAATCGTTCGCATCACGTAGCCACCAGCGAGCGCTGCTCGCTCCTTACCAAAGCTCGGAGAACCGAAACATGCCCAAAGTCGAAGCCCCCATGAACAAAGCCGGTGATTTCTTGGTCGACTACGAAGAAAAAGTCTTCGAAGACGTCAAAGCCAGCCCAGGCGAAAAGGCGCTGGTCACGTTTCACACGGTGGCGTTCGAAGGCTCGATCGGCCTCGTCAACCTGCTGCAGGCCATTCGGTTGCAGCGCAAAGGCTTCGAGACCGCGGTCTTGTTGTACGGACCCGGCGTCACGTTGGGCGTGCAGCGCGGGTTTCCCAAGCTGGGTGACGAGGCCTTTCCGGGGCATCTCAACTTCAACGGCCAGATCAAGAAGTTCATGGCCGAGGGCGGCAAGGTGTACGCTTGCCGCTTCGCGCTGCAGGCGCTGTACGGCCACGGCGAGAAGGCGTTGATCGAAGGCATCAAGCCGATCAACCCGCTCGACGTGCTCGACTTGATCTTGCTGCACCGCAAAGACAACGCCTTCATCCTGGACACCTGGACGGTCTAGCGTGGCGCGCAAAGTTCGCGCTGCCGCCGTGCAGCTGAGCCCGGTGCTGTTCAGCCGTGAAGGTACGACCAGCAAGGTGTGCGACAAAATCGCCGAAGCGGCCGCGCAGGGCGCCGAGCTGGTGGTGTTTCCCGAGACCGTGGTGCCGTATTACCCCTATTTTTCCTTCATCAAGGCGCCGGCCGTGATCGGCGCCGAGCACCTGTTGTTGCTGGAACAAGGGGTAACGGTACCGGGGCCCAGCACCGAAGCCATCGCCGAGGCGGCGCGCAAGGCCGGCGCCGTCGTCTCGATTGGCGTGAACGAGCGTGACCACGGCACGCTCTACAACACGCAGCTGTTGTTCGACGCCGACGGGCGTTTGGCCCAAGCCCGGCGCAAGATCACGCCCACCTATCACGAGCGCATGATCTGGGGCCAAGGCGACGGCTCGGGCCTGGTGGCGGTAGATACGCGGATTGGTCGCGTGGGCTCCTTGGCTTGCTGGGAGCACTACAATCCGTTGGCGCGCTACGCGCTGATGGCCGACCACGAAGAAATCCACTGCGCCATGTTTCCGGGCTCGTTAGTCGGAGACATCTTCAGAGAACAGATCGAGGTCACGATTCGTCACCACGCGCTCGAGTCGGGCTGCTTCGTCGTCAACTCGACCGGCTACCTGAGCGACGAGCAGGTGAAGCAAATTGCCGGTGACACCAAGCTGGACAAGGCGCTGCGCGGTGGTTGTTTCACCGCCATCGTTTCGCCCGAAGGCACCTTGCTGGCCCCGCCTCTGACCGAGGGCGAGGGCATGGTCATCGCCGACCTCGATCTGTCGCTCGTCGCCAAACGAAAACGCATGATGGACAGCGTCGGGCACTACAGCCGACCGGAGCTCTTGTCCGTCCTGATCGATCGCTCCCCACAGCCGCATCTGCGCGAAAAATCCGCGCGTTTACCCGATCGGACCTCTCATGAACCGCTCGCTTCCGCTAGCAACGGCCTTCGCGACGAAGACGCGCCGGCCACGACTCTTTCCTGAGCTGCTGAGTGATCTGCAGGCCTTCGGGGTGCGTTGGGTCGACCCGACGGGCCCGGGCCTCAGTCGCTCGGGGGGCGCCGGGCCCTCGGATCACAAGGCCATCACGCTCGCCCACCAGACCGTGATGGTGCCGATCCTCAACCACGCTTCGGCCCTTTCCCCCTACGCCGCGCACGTCGCGGCGGGGGGCGCCAGCGCGACGCTGTTTCGGGCCGGCGAGGCCATCGCCGAAATCTCGTTTCCGCGCCAGCCGCGCTTTTACGCCCTGTCGACGGACGAAGGCGTGCCCTACTGGAAGATCGCAACCCTGCACGCCACCGACGTGCTGGCAACGACGGTGCTGCAAACCTGCACGCGCTACGGCAACCGCGAGACCGCTTGTCAGTTCTGCGCCATCGGCCAGTCGTTGGCGGCCAAGTCGACGATTGCCGAAAAGACACCGGCTCAGTTGGCAGAAGTGGCGGCGGCGGCGGTGCGCCTGGATGGCGTGAAGCACGTCGTCTTGACCACCGGCACGCCTCGCACGCCGGACCGCGGGGCCCAGGTGTTGGCCGACGCGGCACGCGCCATCAAGGCCGCGGCGGGCTTGCCGGTGCAGGCCCAATGCGAGCCGCCCGCTGATTTTGGCTGGTTCGAGCGGCTGCAGCAGGCCGGCGTCGACAGCTTGGGGCTGCACCTGGAGGCGGTGACGGAGCGGGTGCGGCGCCGGATCATGCCCGGCAAAGCCGAAGTGCCGGTGAGCGTGTACTTGGAGGCGTTCGCGCACGCGACGCGGGTGTTCGGCCGCGGTCAGGTGTCGACTTACATCTTGGCGGGCTTGGGTGACACGCGCGAAGAGCTGCTCGAGATGTGCGAGCGCTTGGTGGGTTTGGGCGTGTACCCGTTCGTGGTGCCGTTCGTGCCCATCTCCGGTACTGCGCTCGAGGACGAGCCACCGCCGGAGCCACGTTTCTTGCACGACGTCCTCGACGGCGTGGCCGCCATCTTGGCCAAACACGAGCTCAAGAGCAGCGACATCAAAGCCGGCTGCGGCCGCTGTGGCGCCTGCTCGACGCTCAAAGCTCGCGAGGTGGCCCGTGCTTGACCCGGTCAATCCGTGGGGGCGGCCCGTTCGGCCGAGCTTGGGCGCCGAAATCGTCGCGCGCGTGGCCAGCGAGCCGTGGCAGCTGTCGGGCTACCGCGAGCTGCGCCAGGCCATCTTTGCCGAAGAGCAGGGGTTGTTCGAAGGCTCGGACTTCGACGAGCACGACGCGCACGCGCTTCCGATCGTGGCCGAGAGCCAGATTGCCGGCATGGCGGATCAGGTCGTGGGCGTGGTGCGCATTTTTCGCAGCGAGCCCGGCACCTGGTATGGCGGAAGATTGGGCGTTCGCCGGGAATTTCGGCGCTTTGGCGCGATCGGCAGTGCCTTGATCGCCACCGCGTGCTCGACCGCGCACGCCTACGGCTGCCAGCGCTTCTTGGCGACGGTACAGCTGGCCAATGTGCGCTACTTCGAGCGACACCACTTCCGCGTGCTGCGCGAGGTCGCGGTGCTGGGGCGCCCCCACCAACTGATGCAAGCCGACCTGGCTTGGTACCCGCCGCGCCAAGAAGGCGACCGCCTGGTGCAAGCGAGGGTCGCGTGAGGCTCGGCAACTTGCCGCTGGCGGCCTTGACCGAAGAGCTGCGTGGCCGGGCCGAGCTGGCGATGAAGCGCGACGTGCAGCTGCCATCGCGCGTGTTCGGCGGCGCCACCAAGAGCGCCTGGTTTCCGAGCCGTGAGTCGATCTTGAACGGCGACGACACGGCCGCCTTGCCCGACGGGGATGGCTACACCTTGTTCGCCGCCGAGGGCATGCGGCCCGAGCTGGTCGCGGCGGATCCGTGGTTTGCCGGCTTTTGCTCGGTGATGGTGAACCTGAGCGACATCGCGGCCATGGGCGGGCGGCCGTGGGCGGTGGTCGATGCCTTGTTCATGGGTAGCGGCGAAAACGAGCGCGTGCTGGAAGGCATGCTAGCCGCGAGCGAGCTGTTCGGGGTGCCGGTGGTGGGCGGGCACACGGCGCGCGTTCAAGGCCCGACGCTTTTGGCGGTTGCGGTGCTGGGCCGCGCCAAGCAGCTGATTTCGAGCCACGCCGCACGGCCAGGTCAAACCCTGGTGATGGCCGTAGATCTGCGCGGCAGCTTCCGAGGCAGCGGCGGCGCTTTCAATGCCGCCACCACCGCGTCCGCCCAGCAGCTGCGCGCCAGCTTGGCGGTGTTGCCGGAGCTGGCCGAGGCGAAGCTGGTCGGCGCAGGCAAGGATATCAGCATGGCCGGCACGTGCGGCTCACTCGCCATGTTGCTCGAGACCTCGGGCGTGGGCGCCGTGCTCGACTTGGAAAAGGTGCCGGCACCGGCCGAAGTGGAGCCGTTGCGTTGGCTCACGGCGTTTCCGAGCTTTGGCTTCGTATTGTCCGTGGCCGAGACTGCGGTTCAACAGGTGTGCGCGCGCTTCGACGCCGTGGGCATCGCCAGCGCGGCTGTCGGCACCGTCACGGACTCGCGCCGCTTGCTCTTGCGCCACGCGGAGCAAGAAGCCCTGTACCTGGACTTGGCGGAGCGTCCGCTTACCGGCTTTGGAGGCTAACGCCATGTTATCGATTGGCATTTTCACGTATTCGACGAAGCCGCGCGGCAGCGTCGTCCACGCGACGTATTTGGCCGAGGCGCTGACTCGACGTGGCCACGACGTCACGGTGTACGCGCTCTCCAAAGCTGGAGACTTGCTGTACCGCGACGTGGCTTGCCGCGTCGTTTACTTGAGCGCGAGCAAGGCGCCCACGGAGCCCGACGCGCTGATTCGCCAGCGCGTGTCCGAGGTGGCGGCAGGCTTGGCCGAGCTGCGGCCCCGTCACGACGTCTATCACGCCGAAGATTGCCTGGTGTCGAGCGGCATTTTGGCGAAGCGCGCCGAGCTGCGGCTGAAGCCGCTGGTGCGCACGTTGCACCACTTGGAGCATTTCGTGAGCCCGTATTTACGCGAATGCCAGCGCCGTTCGATCCTGGAAGCGGATGCGGTGGCGTGCGTCAGCCAGGTGAGCCAACGCGACGTGCGCCGCGAGCTGGGGCGCGAGTGTCCGATCATCGGCAATGGAGTGGACGTGACCCGCTTCGTGCCCGACGGTTCGCTCGAGGCCAAGACCCGTGAGCGCTTCGGCATCGCGCCGGCCGAGCGCGTGGTGCTCAGCGTGGGTGGCGTCGAGCCACGCAAGAACAGCTTTTGCGCCCTAGAAGCGATGGTGCCGCTCCTCCGCCAAAATCCAAGCGTGCGCTGGTTGATCGCTGGCGGCGACAGCATTTGGGAGCACGATCAGTATCGCGCTGGCTTCCGCGATCGGCTGAGCCGGCTTCCGCCCGACGTGCGGGCGCGGGTGGTCGAGCTCGGTCCCGTCAGCGAGCAAGAGCTGACCGGGTTGTACGGAATCAGCCAAATTTTGCTGTGCCCGTCGCTGCAGGAAGGCTTTGGGCTTTGCGTGCTGGAAGCCATGGCCGCGCGCACGGCCGTGGTCGTCTCCGAGGGCGAGCCCTTCAGCGAGTATTTGTCGCCGGACGTTGCCTGCTTCGTGCAGCCGACGTCGAAGTCCAGCATCACCGAAGGCGTCGCGCGCTTGCTGCGCGACGACGACCTGCGAGAGCAGTTGGTGCGGCACGGGGAGGAGCACGCGCGCGGCTTTGCTTGGGAGCGCGTCGCGCTCGAGCACGAGCGCCTGTACGCCCGAACGCTGTTTCAAACGTCACGCCGTTGGATTGCTACGCACGAGGACCTTGCCCATGCCTGAGATGAATTTTCGAGTGAAGTGGCCGAGCGGCCACGAGCAAGATTGCTATTCGCCTTCGTACATCGTCGAAGAGCATCTCGCCGAAGGAAGCGAATACGACGTGGAAGATTTCGTGTCGCGCGTGCGGGCCGCGCTCAGCATCGCCTCGGAGCGGGTGTTCGCTCGCTATGGGTTCGAATGCAGCTCGGCGCTCGACCAGCTGCGGGCGGTGGAAGAGACCGCGGCTGCCCTCGAGCCTCAGCAACGAGCTGGAAAAGTAGCGGTTCTGAGCTTCACCAAGCACCCGCCCCGCGACGCGCGCGCCAAGAAGCCGGAGCATTTTTCGGTGATTGTCGTGGGTGGCGGTCAGGCCGGGCTTTCGATGAGCTACCTGCTCAAGCAACGCGGCATCTCGCACGTCGTCTTGGAGGGTAAGCGCATTGCCAGCGCCTGGCGCGACGAACGCTGGGATGCGTTCTGTCTCGTGACGCCCAACTGGCAATGCCGTTTGCCGGGGCATCCCTATGCGGGGGATGATCCGCAAGGCTTCATGGGCAAGGACGACATCGTGGCCTACGTAGAAAGCTACGCCAAGCGCTTCGAGCTACCGGTGCGCGAAGGGGTTTGGGTCAAGTCCGTCACGCGCGCCGAGGCGCGAGCCGGCTTCGACGTCGAAACTTCGGCGGGACGCATGACCGCCGAGCAAGTCGTGGTCGCGACGGGCGGCTACCACCGCCCGCGCATACCCGGTTACGCGGCGCAGCTGTCCGTGAAGCAGCTGCACTCCTCGGAGTATCGCAACGCGGCGGCGTTGCCGCCCGGCGAGGTGTTGGTGGTCGGGACAGGCCAATCCGGCTGTCAAATTGCCGAAGATTTGCACTTGGTGGGCCGCAAAGTGCACCTGGCGGTCGGCAGTGCGCCGCGCTGTGCCCGCCGTCACCGCGGCCGCGACGTTACCGCCTGGCTCGAAGACATGGGTCACTACGATTTGCCCATCGATCAGCAAAAGAACCCCGACGAGCTGCGCGAGCGCGCCAACCACTACGTCACCGGTCGCGCCGGCGGTCACGATCTGGATCTGCGCCGCTTCGCTCTGGAAGGCATGAAGCTGTACGGCCCCGCCGTGGGCTTGGAGGCTGGCAAGCTCCGCTTCGCGCCCAAGCTGCGTCAACACCTCGACCACGCCGACGACGTGTACCGCAGCATCAACCGCAGCATCGACAGCTTCATCGCCCAACGCGGCATCGACGCGCCTCCGGAGCCCGAGTACGTGGCGGTTTGGGAGCCGAGTGAAGAGCCGGCCGAGCTCGACCTCGCCAACAGCGGCATCACGACCGTGATTTGGGCGACCGGCTTTCACACTGACTTCAGCTGGGTGAAGCTGCCGGTGTTCGACGAACGCGGCAAGGTCGCGCACTACCGCGGTGTCACCGGCACGCCCGGCTTGTTCTTTTTGGGGCTGCCTTGGCTGCACACTTGGGGCTCGGGCCGGTTTTCCGGCGTCAAAACCGACGCCGAGCACTTGCTGGAGCAGATTTGCCAGCCGCTCGTCGACCCGCTCGCCAACGCCGTCGCTGCTTCGGCGCCGCTGTGATCTGCGTGTAAGCTCGGGGGGTGCGGCGCGGTTTCGGCTCCTGGCTCGTGACGAGCGTGTGCGTGGCCGCGGCCTGGGCATGCCAGAGCGCGCTACCCGGCACGCAGGCGGCGCACCCGGCTGCGGTGAGCGCGGGCGTTGGGCGACCCAGCAACGTGCTGCGCGCCGACTACGCCGGCTCCGAGGCGTGCGCAGGCTGCCACGCGAAAATCTACGAAGCTTGGAAGCGCGCGCCCATGCACCGCATGACGCGCGACTTGCGGCTCACGGAAGTGTCGGCGCCGTTCGACGGCCGCAGCTTGCGCTTGGGCGGCGATGTCGCGACGCTGGAGCAACACGACGGACGGCGTTTCGTCAGGCTGTCGCAAGCCGGCGAGCTGTCGTTGTTTCGCGTCACCAAAGTGATTGGCGGCCGCTACCGTGAAGACTTCGTGGGCGAAGAAGTCGTACCCAGCGAGCCGTTCGGCAAAGCCCTCGACCAGCAGCGCGTGCTACCGGTTTCGTTTCTGCGGTTCGACGGCACGCTGCGCTACAAGGGCTACTCGGTGATGGTGCGCGAGCGCCACGAGCTGGAGGCGGGGCTGGTGTGGCAGCGGGCCTGCATCCTTTGCCACAACATGGCGCCTCAATTCGTGGCCCTGTACGACGAGCTGTTCGGAGCCGACTCACCCGGATATCAAGGCTCGGCCAGCAACGAGCTGCCGGAAAATAAGGCCTTTCGCTACGTCGTCGACGACCCGGCGGGGCTGCGGGCGGCGTTGACGGATGAGCTGCATCGGTTGGGCGTGGAGGGGCGGCTGCCCGAAAATCCGAGGCACGCTCTCGACGTCTCGATCTCCAACACCCGTGAGCACTTCGACGAGCAAGCGCTCGTCGAGCTGGGGGTCGGTTGCGAAAGTTGTCACGGCGGAGCCAAAGCTCATGCGACAGCTCCGCTGGTGGTGAAGGCGAGCTTCGCGGTGCAAAGCTCTTTCATGCACGTCGAAACCGCGACGGGCGGCGTGCCCACGCACGCCCACGACGTCAACCGCAGCTGCGCCAAGTGCCACACCGTGCTCTTTTCGCAGTATCCGTTCACCTGGGAAGGCGGCGAGCGTCGCAAAAATCCGGGCGGTAGCAGCACCAATTCCGGTGAAGCTCGTGATCTGTTGCTCGGTGGGTGCTCGAGCGCGCTCGAGTGCAGCAGCTGCCACGATCCGCACGGCGAAGACTCGAAGAGTCGGCTGGAAGAGCTCGGCACGACCGCCGGCAACCGCGTGTGCACGAAGTGCCACCAACAGCTGGCCGCCCCGACCGCGTTGGGGCAACATTCGCACCACGCTCCGGAGGGCGAAGGTGGCGTTTGCCTCAACTGCCACATGCCGAAGAAGAACATGGGCCTGGCCTACGAATTTACCCGCTACCACCGCATCGGCTCACCCACCGATTCCGAGCGGGTGCTCGGCGATCGGCCGCTCGAATGCGCGCTTTGCCACGCGGATCGCAGCATCGATCAAATCGTGAGCACGATGGAGAAGTGGTGGGGCAAACGCTACGACCGCACCCGGCTGCAGCGCCTCTACGGCGCTGATCTTCGGCAAAACGCGATACGCCTCACGCTCGTAGCTGGCAAACCCCACGAGCAGGCGCTGGCGGCCGACACGGCCGTGCGCCACGACCTGCCCGACACCACCGACGCCATCGTCGCGCTCTTGAACGACCCGTACCCGCTCGTTCGCTACTTCGCTCGGCACAGCTTGGAACGGCGCTTCGGTACCTCCATTCCGCTCGACATGAACCAACCCGGCGAGGAGCTGGTCCAAGCAGCGCGAGCCTGGGTGGCAGCACAGGAGAGGCGTTGAGCATGTTGGCGACTCGCGGACAGCGTGGTGCATGGCCGTGGTCGGTGCTGGGTGCGCTGCTGCTCGCGCTCGGTCTGCCGGCGTGCGCGGTCACGCAACACCAAGTGTACCCCAGCGCGCCGATTCGCAGCGCCCAGGGCGACGCCGATGCCGAGCTGACCTGGCTGATGGAGAACGATGTCGGAGTCCTCGCGGCGGTTCGGGTTCGAGCCGCGAAGGGCAGCAAGCTCGTTCGAGCCGCGCTGGTTCAGCCGCTGGCGCCTCACGACGCTTGCCCCAGCGACCAAAACGGCTGCGACGAGCTGGATCCGCGCTTCACGACTGGTACTACGGCTGGCGTCCACGGCTACGGCCCCGACTACGTCCTGATATTTCCGCGTTATGCGGGCTTGGCCCAACTGGCGGGCAGGCCGCGGGTGCTGCTCGACGTGGAGAGCGGCGGCACGCACCGCGCCGTCGAGCTCGACCTCTCTAACGTGACCTTTAGCGGCGGCAACTGGGGAATGAGCGGAGCGATTCGTTACCGGCCCCCGGCGGTCGTGCATCCGCGGCTGGGTCACGCGGTGACTTTGTCGCTGGGTGGCGAACGCTGGCTGGGGCGAACCCGCCTGCACTTGGGTTACGAAATCGGTATCGCCGGCTGTCGCGCCGCGAGCGCGCCGGACGAAGCGAGCTGTCCGAAGAAGTCTCGGACGTGGCTATACGGCGGCGTGCTCGACGCGACCCACGATTTTCGCCTCAATCAGGCCGTCACGCTCGGTATCGGTCTCGGCTACGGCGTGCTGCGGCTGGCGACCGACGAATCATCGCCCATCGAGTCCAGCTGGCGGCACGGCCCGCGGCTGTCACTGCAGTTCCTGCGCACGCCGCTCGCCGTTCGCCGCTTCGCTGACGAGCCCCCCAAGCAAGCCACCGCGCCCGCGCTCTCGCTCGAGCTGCTGTTCCGCGACCGCTTCGTCGCCCCACGCCTGGTACCCAGCGTAGCGTGGACCTACGGCGTCGCTTTCTAAGTCGTTGGGCGCGTTGGGACGGAGGTGGAAGTCCCCAGATTTTTTTACAGGAAGGGTAGAAGGACAGAAGGGGAGCAGGTAGGCGCAGAGCCGTATCGGAGCTCGCGTCGATTCGTAAGAATCAGTATCGGCCCCGCGCAGGGCGACGCAAGCGCGGGACAACTGGGCGCCCCAAAATTCTCGCCCTTCTGACCTTCTGTCCTTCTTGTGAAAAAATCTGGGTCCGATGATGTCCGTTTACGCGGCCGGTTTGCGGTCGATCCAGTTTTTGTGGACGTCGGGGATGTCTTCGAGGAGCTGTTTGGTGGCGGCGTTTTGCGGGCGCTGCGTCACGTCGTCGGGCGAGCCTTGTTCGACGATTCTGCCCTCGTGCATGATGAAGATGCGGTCGGACACGTAGTACGCCAGGCCGATGTCGTGGGTGATGAACACGATGGTCATGTCCAGCGCCTGCTTCAGCTTCATCAGGTAGTCGAGGATGCTGGCGCGGCTGCAGGCGTCGACCATGCTGGTCGGCTCATCGGCCACCAGCACCTTGGGCTTCAAAATGAAGATGCGCGCCAACAGCATGCGCTGCATCTGACCGCCCGAGAGCTCGAACGGGTATTTGCCGTCCACCTCGCGCGGCTTGATGTTCACGTTCAAAAGCGCTTCGTCGACGCGCTTTTCCATCTCTTCGTCGCTGGGCTTTTGCTCGAACAGGTTGAACGAGCTCTTCAGTTGCGCGCGAATGGTGAAGAACTGATTGAAGGCCGAGAACGGGTCCTGAAACACCGCCTGCACGCTGCGCCAGTGCTTGCGCTGGTCGGGCTCGGCGTCGATCGGCTTGCCGTCGTACAGCAGGGTGCCGCTGGTCGGCTGCTCGAGGCGCAGCAGCATTTTCGCCAGCACCGTCTTGCCGCAGCCGGACTCGCCCACGACCGAGACGATCTCTTTGTCGTGGATCTTGAAGGAGACGTCGTTGACGGCGACCTTCAGCTTCTTGCCGTGGCCGTAAGCGCGCGACAGACCACGCGCCTCGAACTTGACTGTCTCAGTGATTCGCGGGGCTTTGGCCTCGCTTTGGTCACTCGGCATACTGACACCTCACTTCACGGTCTTTCACGATACGGATGATTTGCGGGTTTTGCTTGCAGTCGGGGCGCACCTCCGGGCAGCGCTCGGCGAAGCGGCAACCGGTGATTTTGTGGGCCAAATTGGGCGGCGCGCCTTCGATGGCGATGGGCTTTTTGCTCTTCTGACCCGGCTCGGCGCTGAGCATGGAGCCCATCAGCGCCTTCGTATACGGCATGCGCGAGTCGAAGATGACCTGCTCGGTCGTGCCCAGCTCCACGAACTCGCCGGCGTACATGACGGCGATGCGGCTCGACACGTGGCGCAGCAGCGGCAGCTCGTGGGTGATGAACAGCATGCTGCCGATGATCTGCTGATCCATCAGATCGAACAGCAGGCGAATCACCGACTTTTGGGTAGTGACGTCGAGCGCGGAGGTGGGCTCGTCGGCGATGACCACGCGCGGGTTGAGCAACGTGGAGATGCCGATGACCACGCGCTGCTTCATGCCGGCGGGCAGCTGAATCGGGTAAGAGTTCAGCACCATGTTGGCGTCCAGGCCAATCTTCTCGAAGCGCTCGCGCAGGCGACCTTGGATCTCGGCCTTGTCGGCCTTGTCGTCGTGGCTGAGGATCATGTCCGTCGCCAAGTCTTTGACCTTGCGCGTCGGGTTCAACGAGTTGAGCGCGCCCTGCGGGATCATCGACACTTGGCGACCGAGAACGTCCTTGCGGTTCTTCTCGACGTCCATGCCGATGATGCTCTTGCCGTCGACCTTCACGTCGCCCGACGACAGGTGCAGGGGCGGGATGTATAGGCCCATGCAGGCGCTGACCAGGGTGGTCTTGCCGCAGCCGGATTCGCCGGCAATGCCCAGAATTTCGCCTTCTTTCAGGCTGAACGACACGCCGTCGACGGCCTGAATTTTGGCGCCGAAGCGCGTCAGGTAGTGGGCGCGAAGCTGGTCGACTTCGAAGATGGGAGCAGCCGTGGTCGTCACTTGCGGAGCCTCGGGTTGAAGACACCTTCGAGCGAGGTGTTCAGGACGTACAGGGCCAGCACCACCACCGTGATCAGCACCATGGCGGGCATGAACGCCCACCAAGCGCCGTCGGTCAGCGCCTCGTTGTTCTTGGCCTCGTTCAAGATCTTACCGAGCGAGATCGAGTCGTATGGCCCCAGACCGAGCAAGCTGATGCTGGCCTCGGCCAGGATGCCGGTGGCGGTTTGGATGATGAACACCATGAAGATGTAGCTGAGCAGGTAGGGCAAGATGTGCAGGCCCACGATGCCGGGCGTGCCGTAGCCATTGATGCGCGCCAAGGCGACGTGGTCGCGCGAGCGGATGCTGGACGACTGAGCCCGCACGGCACGCGCGCTCCAGGTCCAGGTCGTGGCCCCGATGAGCAGAGCGATCAACGTCAGGCTGCGGCCCTCGTCCAGGCTGGAGCTGATCAAGATGAGCACGATCAAGCTCGGAATGACCAAGAACAGGTTGGTCACCACCGTGAGCACGTCGTCGATCAAGCCACCCTTGTAGCCACCGTAGACGCCCACGATGGTGCCCACCACGGTGGCGATGGTGCCGGCCACGAAGCCCACGTACAGCGAGCTGCGCAGGCCTGCAATCAGCAGCGAAAACATGTCGAGGCCGAGGTGATCGGTGCCCAGCCAGGCCTGCGACGACGGCTCCATGTAAGCCAAGCCGACGCGCGTCTTCGTGTCCAGGTGGAAGAACACGGGGCCGAGCAGCGCCAATAGCAAGGTCAGCAGGAACAGCGACGCGCCGAATACGAACGAGGGCGACTTGAGCAGGTTCTTCAATAGCTTCATGGCTACTTACCCCCACCTTGCGTGGCGCGGATGCGTGGGTCGAGCAGGCCGATCAGCACGTCGGCGCTGAAGTTGGCGATCAGCACCGTGGTGGTGATCAGCAGGCAGCAGCCGGTGATGACCGGGTAGTCACTGCTTTGAATGGCGCCCAAGATGGTCATGCCCAAGCCGGGGTAGCTGAAGATGATCTCGGCGATCAAAGCGCCGCCGACCATGGTGCCGAGTGAAACTGCGAGACCGGTCAGCTGCGGCAGCATCGCGTTTCGGAACATGTAAAACAGGATCTTGTTCTCTTTGACGCCGAGCAGCTTGGCGTACTTCACGTAGTCGGTGCCAAGCTCGTAGATGCACATCGAGCGCATGCCGATGGCCTGCCCGCCGACCACCAGCAAGAACACCGACAAGAACGGCAGCACGTAGTAGTAGGCCGCGCTCGACAGGAAGCTGAAGGTCAGCTCGGGGGTGAGGCCGTTGTCGTAGCCGCCCACCGCCGGAAACCACTCCTTTTTGATGGCGAGCGCGTAGACCAGCAGCATGCCGAAGCAAAACGCCGGGATGGCGCTCATCAGCAACGCGCCGGGGTAGAACACCTTGTCGAAGACGCCGCGCTTGTAGGCGGCCAACGCACCCAGGATATTGCCGATCAACCAACCGAAGATGATGGTCGGTAGTTGCAGGGCCAAGGTCCAGGGTAGGGCGGCTTTGATCAACTCGCCCACGCGCTTGGGATGCTGCGCGATCGAGCCGCCCAGGTCGCCCCGCAAGCTCATGCCTAGGTAGTTGGCGAACTGCGGGCCAAGCGACGCTTTGATCGGCTTGCCGTCGCGGCCGCGCTTGATCTTTCCCTGCGCGTCGACCTCCACGAGGCCGAACTCCTTGAGGTACTTCTCCTCGACGGCGTTGGCGCTCTTGGTGTCCATGCCGGCGCTGACCTTGGCCATGATCGAGTCGACCGGGTTGGCCTTGCCCAAGCGCGGCAAGAAGAAGTTGATGGTGACGGCGACCAGGAAGGTCAGCAGGTACCAGCCGGCGCGACCCAAAATGTGCTTGAGGACAGGATGATTTTTCAACATCGGTGTCTCCTCCAATCAGTCTTGGGGCACGGGCTTGAGCGACCAGAGCATGCCGGTACCGAGCCGCTCGCCGGGAATTTGCGGAGGCAAGTAGGGGTTCTGGCCGGTGGCAAAACCGGTCCAATGCCGGGTCGAGAACTCGTAGAACTGGTCGGGGCGATACATCAGCGGGATGGTGGGTTGCTGTTGCATGAAGATGACGTTCAGCTCGCGATAGGCCGCGGCGCGCTCGGCGGCGTCGGTGATGGTGGGGATCTTGGCCAGCAGCTGGTCGATGCGTGCGATGTAGCCGGGGGCCTTCGGATCGTTGAAGCGCCCCATGTTCTTGTAGACCTTCTCGCCTTCGGGCGCGAAGTCACGCGTGGTCATGATGGCTTCGAAGCGCGACCAAGGCTTGGACGGGCTCGGCGGCGAAGCGGGCGTGTTCATGATCATGTCGAAATCGCCCTTGAACAGCTCGTTCCAGAACACGCCGCCGTCGACGAACTTCTCGCGCGCGTCGATGCCGGCTTCGCGCATGCCGCGCACGGCAATCTTGACGATCGCTTCCCAGTCGCTCCAGCCGGTGGGTGACTTGATGAACACGGTCGGCACGCGCTGGCCGTTCTTGTCGCGGGTTTCGACCAGATCGCCCTTTTCGTTGAAGGTCGACTTGTAGCCGGCCTCGGCCAAGGTTTGCTTCGCGCGCGACAGATCGTGGGTAACGCCGTACTGCTTGGCGTCCTCGGCCGAGAAGAACGGTGCCTCGAGGCCGAACGGCATGATCAACCCCGGCTGCAGCGGCTCGCTATAGTTCGAGCCGGCCAGCTCGCGGATGTCGGTGTAGTTGATCGAAAACGCCATCGCCCGGCGGTACGCCGAGTCCGAGAGCGCGCCGTGCTTGACGTTGATCAGCAACATCGGCATCGCGGTCGGGGTGAAGTAGGGCGCTTTGTCCAGCCAAGCGTGCACGCCTTTCTCGGCTTTGCGCCAGATGCGCGGCACGAACGTGGACGACATGTCGAGCGTGCCCTGACGCAGCGCGATGCTGAAGTGATCGTTGCCCTTGTAGATGGGGTGCACGACGTAACGCGGCACCGGCTGCTTGCCGTCGTGAAACACCTTGTTTCCCCAGTAGTCGGGGCGGCGCTCGGTCACGATCTTCTCGCTGGAGTACTGCTTGAGCTGGTACGGCCCGCTGATGACCGGGTCTTTGTCGAACTTTTCGTTCGTCGTCGCTTCCAGGCCGACCTTTTGAATCATCGGCTCGAACACGTGGCGCGGAATGATGCGCACGTCCTGCAGCGAGTCGAGCACGACCAGCGGGTTGATCGCGTCCTTGGCGAGCATGAACTGCAAGCGGCGCGGATAGTCGGGCGTATCGGTCGGGGTGTCGGCGACTTCTTTGCCGGCAGCGTCCAGCAGGCGCACGGCGCTGATGTATTGCCAGACCGGGCCCATTGGCAGGCCGCGGTTCTTGTCACCCAAGTCGAACGAGTACTTGACGTCCCAGCCGGTGACCGGCTTGCCGTCGCTCCAGCGCGCGTTGGGGTTCAACGTCACTTCGACGCTGTCGTCGTGCTGCGCAAACGACTCGGCCAGCAGCGGCTGCATCTTGCCCGTGAGCGGGTTGTAAAGCAGCAAGGTCTCGTACATCAGGTTGATGGTGTTGACCGGCCACTGCACGCTGCTTTGAATGGGGTTGAACGTCGTCGGCTCGCCCCATTGGCGGCCGGCGACGTACAGCGTCTCCGCGCGCGGCAAGCCACCGCCTTCGTCGGTGGTCGGTCGCTTGCACGCGCCCAGGCCGCTGGCCAGCACCGAGCTCAGCGCCGCCGTGACCAACATCTTCCTAGATAGTTCTCGGATCCTCATCATGGGGCTTGCTCGTCGTCCGTCACAGGCCCTGTACCTCGGCTGGATACGGACCGGAACCAGTTCCACACGCAACGCGCGCGGGACGGTAACGTGCGGCCGCTCGAACTCAAAGGACAATGCGCGTTGAAAAGGTAGCTTGGACGCAAATTTCGCTTGCCGCGCTGTGTCGGCGGCCACTCCCCCTGATCTGCCATTGCAAGGCATCTTGCTCAACCCGCCATTAGCGTGGCTGCGCTTGCCGCCCCGCAGGACCGACAGGCCGAGGTTCCTGGCGCGGGCCAGGCCCGCGCGCGCCGCGCCCAGCTGGGCGCGCAGGCAAGGCCTACCCCCATGAGAGAACGGATACGCTCGTTTGCTTACGGACCGTCGGGGACGGGCACGGGCACGGGCACGGGCACGGGCACGGGGTGAGTCAGTCTTTGGGGACCATGCGATAGAGACGGCTTTGACCCTCATCGGCTTGGTTCTTGACGTCGGTTTGGCAGCGGCCGAACGTGATGGCGTAGACGTAGCCGTCCGAACGCTGGCGGAAGGCGCCAGCGTTGTTCAGGTGGCCGAGCGGCGCGTCGAGCGTGGGCACTCCGTCGTCGTCGACCCGCCCATGGCGTAGGAAGCCGGCGCAGTAGTCGCCGAACAGCACGCTGCCGGCCAAGCGCCCATTGTAGCGATCGGGGTCGTGTGCCAGCACTTCGGGGCCGGCCCAAGCCACGCGCGCCACCGTGGTCTCGACCGCGGGGTCGTCGGCGATGTAGTCGGGGGCGGCGCCGCGCGCCCAAGAGAACGTGGGCGAGGTGGTCTCGCCGCATTCGGAGCACGGGCCCTCGTGCTCGGGCCAACCGAAGTTGGTGAGCGGGCCGCGCGCTACATTCACTTCTTCGAAAAAATCGCTGCCAACGTCGCCGATCCAATAAAAGCCGCGCGAGTCGCGCGTACCCCGGAACGGTGAGCGCAGGCCGAGCGCGTACACCGCCTGGGCGGCATCTGGATCGTCGACCAAAGGGCCGTCGGGCGCGGGCACGTTACCGCCCAGGCCCGGCTCGCGGCTGGGCACGACGCGCAGCAATTTACCCAGGTTTTGGCTCAGATCTTGGGCCGGCGCGCCCTGCATCTTTTCGCCGAACAGCGCCCAAAGCACGCCGCCTGGCTCGAAGCCGATGGAGCCGATGTTGTGCCAGGGTCGGGTGGCGCCCGAGAAGCCGACGCGCAAAACGCTGACCTCGCTCCCCGCCACCACGTCCTGCTCGTCGTTCAGATCGAGCCGCAAGATCTCGCTGTGGGTTTGGCTGACGCAAGTACCGACGTAGACGTAGTTGCCGTCGCTGAAGTCGGGCTCGAAGGCGAGCGAAATGGCGCCGCAGTCGAGCTTGTCGTAGACGCCCGTCACTTGGGCGCTCGACACCAGCTCCGCGCTCTGCTCGCCCAACCGGTACCGCCGCAGCTTGCCGGACTTGTCGAGGGTGAGAAAATCGGTGTCGCTACCTGGGTAAAAGACGAAGTCGGTGATGAATGCCGGGTCGCCGTCGAGCGCGAGCTCCTCGAACTCGACCCGCAAGCTGGCGGGGTCCGTCGATGCGTCGCCGCCCGCGCCGGTGGCGCCAGTGCCGCTGGGCGTCGTCTTGCCGGGTGGTGCGTCGTGATCGCCGCAGGCAACCGCGACGAGCGACGTGCCAGCCAACCAGAGCGCACCCAGAGCGGCTCTCATGGGTCTTGTTCGTTTCCTAAGGCGGTGATCCAATCCCCCAGCATTTGCACGGCGTTTTCGTCGCGCAGCGCGACCCCGAGCGGCGGCATGTCCTTCACTTCCAGCTCCGTGCCGCCCTTGACGCCCAGGTAGAGCACGCTTTGCTCCGGCTCCCCGGGAACGACGCGGATGCCGTCGGCGGTGGCGCTGGACGCCGTCGGCTCGTCCACGACGTTGGCCAGCGCCACGTCGGGGCGCAGATCGAAGCTAGAAGCGGCGCCGTTGCTGCCATTGTGACAATGCACGCAATTGCCGACGAAGTAACCGAGCGCGGCAGTGGTGAGCGGCCCGTGCGCGGGCAACGCGAGCGGTGCTGGGCCGGGTGCAGGCATGAGTCGCGCCGCTACGTCGTTCAAAGAACCAGACTTGGCGAGCTGCAACTCGTTGATGCCCAACACCTCGCTTAGCGAAGATTCGTGGCATTGCCGACATTCCAAGCGGCTAGGGATGACGTGCTGCACCAGCGCGCCGTCATCCGACAAGACCTCTCGCGTTTGACCGCGCTTGAGGTCGAGCAACTCGGCGTCACTGCCGCTGTCGTCCCAACCATACGCGCCGAGCTCCCAGCCGTCGTCGGTCAACCGCAGCAGGCGTGTTTCCACCGGCACGCTCACGTCAGGACTTTCCGGAGTTGCAAAGGCGAAGGTCTTGAAGATTAGCGTCCCGAGCGGGAAAACGTAGTTTTGGGGATCGCTGGCGTCGATGTGGCTGCCTTCGGGCAGGACGATACTGCGAAACTTCTGGCCACCGTCGCTCCACAGCGGGTAGCCGGGCTCGTAGCTGACCGCTGGTTCGAGCGGCGCGCTCACGCGCGAGCCGGCGTAGATGCCCACTTCCGACAGTTTGGCCGGCAGCGCGCTCAGCGGAGCATCGACCAACCAGTGAGGCGTCGGTTCGGGTGACGACGCTTCCTCCGAGCCGCTGCAGCCGAGCAAAGCGCTGACGCAAGCGACGGCGTAGCAGGCGACAGTACGGCAGTTCAGCACGCCCCAGGATTAGCTGGCCAACGCGCTTCCCGCCAGCGCGCTCACTTACAGAGCATGAATTGGTAGCCGGAGCCCGTGCACCACGCCAGCTGCATGGCCGGGTTGCAGTCCTTGTTGGCCCAATTTTGAGTCGTGGCACCGGTGTACAGGTAGACGGCGCCCGCAACGTCGAAGCAGTCGCCCGGAACGATGTTCATGTTCGTGTTGTCGACCCACGTCTTTTTCGTCGGGCAAGCGCAGCCGCCCGTGCCGCTGCCGCCGGCCGCGCTGCCACCAGTCGCGCTCCCGCCGGCGCCGCCTTTGCCACCGGTGGCGCTGCCGCCTGAGCCGCTGGCGCCGCCCTTGCCTCCGCTCGACGTACCGCCGCTGGCCGTGCCCGCGTTCGACGTGCCGCCACTGGCTGTACCCGCGCTCGACGTGCCGCCGTGGGCGGTGCCTGCGCTCGACGAGGTGCCGCCGAACGGGTTGGTCACGGCGCTGCCGCCAATGGGAGTGGTGCCGGCTTGTGGGAGCACCATGCCGGTGCCGGCGGTGGTGGCGCTGGTGCCGCCGGCAGAGGTGCCCGCGGTGTCGGTGGCCTGGCCGGTGTCGCCCGTGTCCTCGAAGCCCGGTTTTACCTCGGTGGCGCAGGCGCTGGGCAGCGCCAGCGCTAGCAGGGCACAGCACAACGTGAGCTTCAGCGGAGCCAAGCGAGCGTGTGACATCGATACCTCAGCGGGCCATCACAGATAGCTCACGAGCGTCAGATGTGCAACCGGTTCCACATGCCACCGCGGCTGGGCTGCAACCGTAGGAACGTAAAGTTCTAGAGCCAGAACCGCGCTGCTGGTCAGCGGCGCGGGACGAGCACTTGATCCAGCAGCCCGAGCTTTTTGGCCCAGTACGCCTTCATCTGCTCGGCGGCGCCACGCGATTCAATCTGGTGGTGCTCGACGCTGACTTCGGTGCGTCCGGCTTTCTCGGCGAACGAAACCGCGACGTGGCTAGTGCCTTTGCCCCAACGCGCGCGAATCACTTTGTCGGCGGTCGTGGCTCGCACCACGAAGCGATCATCGGCCAGCCAGCGCGCGCGCTCACCCGAGTCGTTCCAAAGTCGGAAGACACGCGTCAGGGGGGCGTCGAGGGTGCAGCTGCTGCTGATCTGAAAGCCGTCGACGGCGGGCGGCTTCTCGGCGGCGCTGCGCAGGCTCTCGTAGCCGACGGCGATCATCTGCTGCCACCACGGACCGATGCCGTGCTTCTGCGCCAAGATGGCGATGATGCCGCGCTGATCGAGCGTGGCGGCGCCGGCGTTGTCGAGCACCTCGAACCAGTCGTCCCAGGTCTTGCCGGTGCGGCGCGCGACGGCGTCAGTGCTGACGCCCGCGGCCTCTTTGATGCTCTTGCGTGCCGGTTTTTTGGGCGCTGGCGCCGGCGGGGCGACGACTTGGGCGGCCTTGCCCTTGCTCGGGGTCGAGGTGGGCGTTGCGACTTTGACTGGAAGCGCGGGCTTGCTAGCAGCGACGGCTTTGGCCGACGCTGCCGCTTTGACGGGCACCGACGGCTTCGCCGCCGCCAGCGCTTTGAGCGGCGCCGTCACTTTGAGCGAAGCCTGAGGCTTCGTCGTTGCGGCGGGCTTCGTCGTTGCGGCGGACTTTGCGGATGCTGCGGGCTTCGCTGATGCCGCGGGCTTCGCCGATGCCGCGGGCTTCGCCGATGCTGCGGGCTTCGCCGATGCCGTGGCCTTCATCTTTGCGGCCTGCGCCGGGACGGGCTTCGCGGACGCTGCGCCTTTGACGGGCGCCGTTGCCTTCTTGGGCACCACGGTGCTGACCGCCGCTTGCCTGGCGAGGCCGTTCGACGCTCGCACCGCCGCCTTCGCTTTGTTGGGCCTGCCGGCTTCCGAGCGGGGGGAATGCGCCTTCACGTCCTCCGCTCGATGATACATGCCGAAACTTCGCCGGCGACAAGCCCCAGTTGCGGCTGAGGCCTGTATTTCGAGCCCTCGCGCGCCCAGAAACGCCCTCGTGGTGGTTTTTCTGCCGGCCGGCCCCCGGGACGGCGTGGCCCGCGACCACGACGTCGCGAGCGCGAGTCACGCGCGGGGCAGCAGGCGGGAGCGCGCTAGAGCGTGTCCCAGCCGAATTTCTCGAGCTCGAAGGCGTTGTCGGCCAGCGCTTTGATCGCCTCGTCTTCGTTGTCGTCGATCTCCGCCATCGTGGTCTTGATGCGACGGCGCGCCTGGCCGGCGAACGTGGTCAAGATGTCGCGCTCGGCCTTGGCGCCGTCTTCGCCTTTGGTGCGAATGGCGGCATCCACGCGTGACATCACGCACGACAGCACGAACAAATCGATCATGATGTCGGCGAGACGCCGGGTCGCGAACTGTTTGTCGATGATGGCGCGCCCGTGCTTGCGCAAGATGCGATCGGTCGCGGTCGCCAAGTCGCGCGTTTGCTCCTCGAACATGGCGGCGACGGGCGTGAGCGCGACGTGCAGCTTGGTGAACGAGGTGCCTTCACGCTTGATGCCGGTAGCCAACGCGGCGCGCCGCAGCGCCGCCTCCGAGATGACACCGAAGCCCTTGATCGGATCGTTGAAGACGCCCTTCAAGCTGCCGGCCAACTCGCGCAACTCTTGACCGACGTCGTTCATGGCCGTGAGCGCGATGAACAAGCGCAGTACGTCGTTGGTGCCCTCGAAGATGCGGTTGATGCGGCTGTCGCGCATGGCCCGCTCGTACGGGTACTCGCACATGTAGCCGTTGCCGGCCGCAATTTGCAGGCCTTCGTCGACGGTGCGCCACAAGCATTCGCTGGCGAACACCTTGCTGATCGCCGCTTCCACTTGATATTCGCCGAAGCCGCGGTCGGTCAGGCTGGCGACCATGCTAACCACGGCCTCGGTGGCGTAGCAGTCCACCACCATTTGCCCGACCTTTTGCTTGATCAGGCCAAATTCACTGATCGGCTTGCCGAACTGCACGCGGCCCTTGGCCTGCTGGGTGGCGAGCGAAATGATGCGCTTCATGCCGCCCACGCTGCCGCCACCCAAGCCGGTGCGGCCCGAGTTCAAGATGTTCATGGCCACCTTGAAGCCCTTGCCCTCTTCGCCCAGCAAATTCTTGGCCGGCACGCGCACGTTGTCGAACGTCACGGTCGTGGTCGAGCTGGCGCGGATGCCCATCTTCATTTCATGAGGGCCGGTGCTGACGCCCTCCATGTCGCGCGTGACGATGAACGCCGACAGCTTGCCGCGCTCCTCCGCGCTGCCCGTCTTGGCGAAGACGGTGAAGAAATCGGCGATGCCGCCGTTGGTGATCCAAATCTTGCTGCCGTTCAGGATCCAGTCGTCACCGTCTTTGACGGCGTTGGTCTTGACGGACGCGGCGTCGGAGCCTGAGCCCGGCTCGGTGAGACAGAAGGCGGCGATCATCTCGCCCGTCGACAGCTTGGGATAGAAGCGGGCGCGTTGCTCTTCGGTGCCGAACAGCAATAAGCCGCGCATGCCGATGGAGCTGTGGGCGCCGACCGTGACCGCAACCGAGGCGTCGTACTTGGCGATTTCTTGCAGCGCGCGTGAGTAGGCGCCAGCGCCGAAGCCCAGCCCACCGTCGGCCTCGGGAATGACGAGACCGAACAAGCCGAAGGCCTTCAGCTCCTCGATGAACTCCGGAGGCAGCTCTGCCTTTTCGTCCCAGCTGCGAAAGTCCTTGGAGTGAGAGCCCATCAGTTGGCCCACTGAGGTGACGACCGTTTGCAGTGTCTCGCGCTCGGAGTCGGAAAGAGTGGGGAAGGGCAGGATGACGTCTTCTTCGATCTGACCCATGCAGAGCGACCGCATGAAGCTCACGGTTTTCTTCTCCACGACTGCCTCCTTGAACCGGCTAAGACCAGCTACACTATGCGAGCCGCGCTTCACGGCCGCAAGCCAGTAACCTAGCCCGATTCCATGGATCCGATCCTCTCTCCCCCGGCGACCAAGCCGCACGTTTCGGTCGCCAAGCTGACCCGCTTCTATTACGTGGCTTGTTTGTCGGAGGAGCTCGGACCCGGGCCGCTCGCGCGCGTGATCGCCGGGGTGCCCTTGGCGCTGTTTCGGTCGCAGGGCCGCGCCTCCGCGCTCTTGGATCGCTGCCCCCACCGCAACGTGCCTTTGTCACTCGGTCGCGTGTTGGCCGACGGCCGCTTGGAGTGCGCGTACCACGGCTGGCAGTTCGACTGCGACGGCGTGTGCCGAAAAATTCCCGGGCTTGCCAATGAAGACGCCGCGCGCGAGCGCCGAGCCGAAGCCTGCGCAGTGCTGGAGCAGGACGGCTTGGTTTGGGTTTGCCCGGAGCCGGGCTTCACCCCCGAAGCGCCGCCGTTCAGCCCGCCCAAGCTGGACGACGACTACGCTCGCCTCGTGCGCGTGGTGGAGGCGGAAGGCACCCTGCACGCCACGCTCGAAAACGCCCTGGACGTGCCCCACACTGCGTTTCTGCATCGCGGCTTGTTTCGCGGCGGCAAGAAGAACCAAATTCGCGCCGTCGTGCGCCGCTCACCCGATCGCGTCGAGACCGAGTATTCCGGCGAGCCACGGCCGAGCGGCATCGCCGGTAAGATCTTGTCGCCCCAGAGCGGCACCATCGAGCATTGGGATCGCTTCGTGCTGCCGTCGGTCGCGCAAGTCGAATACAAGCTCGGCCAAAATACGCACTTTTTGGTCACCGCACTGTGCACGCCCGTGACCGATTTTCACACGCGCCTGTATGGCGTCGCGGCTTTCAAGACGCCGTTCCCGAAACAGATGGTGCGGGCCATCCTGGAGCCAATCGCGCTCAGAATTTTCGGCCAAGACGCGGTGATGTTGAAAGCCCAGTCGGACAACGTGCGGCGCTTCGGCGGCGAGCGCTTTCAGTCGACCGAGCTCGACTTCATGGGCCCGCAAATCTGGCGCCTGCTGAAGCAAGCCGAATCCGGCAGCGCCGGCGAGCACGTCGTCGAACGCGAAGTCACGTTCTGGGCGTAGTCAGGGCTGCCAATCCGCAGCTTGCCTCGCAGAAACTTCTGTGGCGGATCTAGGCCACCTCGTACGATCGAGATTTTTTCACAGGGAGGACGGGAGGACGGGAGGACGAGACAGAGGCGAGATTTTTGGGGCTCGCGCTGGCGCCAGCGAGTCTGCAGCAGCGTCGCGGGCCGAGCCCCTCTAGCTTGCTCCTGGGGAAAAATGCGTTCTCGCCCCCCTGCACCTCCCGTCCTCCCGTCCTCCCTGTGAAATCTCGAAGGCGCTCGACACGAAGCAACAGGATGGCAGCAGCCCGAGGCGGTCGCGCACGGTGGCCTTGTGACGCCACGGTAGTTTCTGCAAGGGATCTGCGGCGCGGCAGCCCAAGATGTGTGGAAGCTTGGCCAAAGCCTGATTGCGCTGCGGCGGCGCGGGTCGGCTAGACGAGCTCGTAGCAGACTTGGGTGCGGAGCTGGCTGGGGTCGTCGTGGTGCTCGCCGTAGATTTCCCAGTTGCGGCCGGTCATGGTGTGGCCGTTGGCGTGGCACCAGTCGTGGATGGCCATGTGCGTTTGGGGCAGAGCTTGGTAGGGACCGAGGTGCAGGGCGGTGGCGGCGCGACAAGCCGGAAGGGAGGAACGGACGACGGGCGGGCCTTCCGTGGACAGCGCCTGGGCCAGCTCCACCCCCACCTCGATGGGGATGCCCGGCGCGACGTGCCACTGGCCCTGGTTCGAGAAGTACACCACCACCGGTTGCCCTAGCTCCTTGACGTCCAGCTCTTTCAGCTTGGCGAACACGACGGGCAGCGCGGCGCCAATTTTGGCCCCGATGTTTTGGGCGAACGCCGCGTCCTTGACGACCGCGAGCTGTTGCGCGGCCAATTGGGTCACCTGTATTTCGTGCGGGGCGGCCATGGTGGGGCCAAAACTAGCAGTCGGCTCGCGGGCGCTCCAAGCGGATCTGCTGGCGCCGCCTGGGCCCGCGTGCGATGAGCCGGCCATGCCGTTGGCGCTGCCGACCCTGAACGCAATTCTCAACTCCCTCTCGGCCCTGCTGCTGGTGACGGGCTTCGTCTTCATCAAGCAAAAGAAGATTGCCCAGCACCGCGCCTGCATGCTGGCCGCCTTCGGCGTCTCGACGGTGTTCTTGATCAGCTACGTGGTGCACCACCTGCAGGTGGGCTCGGTACCGTTCAAGGGCCCTGCGGCGCTTCGCCCCGTCTACTTCGCCATCTTGATCCCGCACGTGCTCTTGGCGGTTTCGGTGGTGCCCCTGGCGCTGACGACCATTTTCCGCGGTCTCAAGCTGCGGGTGCCCGAGCACCGGCGGCTGGCGCGTGTTACGCTTCCCATTTGGCTGTTCGTCTCGGTGAGCGGCGTCGTGGTCTATCTGATGCTGTATCAGATGTAGGTCACGGTGCGCCGCACGCTGGGGTGAAACATTTCGCGCTGCTGGCCGTTGATCACAGGGTGAGGCTATCTGCTCGCCTCCGGCGCACGGCACGGCTCCTGACGGTGGGGCTGATGGGCGGCCTCGCCTTCTTGATGGGGCACGCGCCTCCGCCGTCCGCGCCCGTCGGGCAACCGGTGGCATCGCCCGAAACCTTGAGCCAGGCATGGGCCTTGGCCGAAAGCGCTCAGGGGCTGGCCGAAGCACGCCACCCGGAGGCCGCGCTCGCCAAATGGCAACGCGCGTACGAGCTCAGCTCGGATCCGACCTTGCTGCTAGAGGTGGGGCGGCTGGAGCGTGAAGTCGGGCACGCCGCCCGGGCGACCCACGCTTTCGAGCTCTTTCTCGCTCAAGGGGCGGGTCGCGTTTCCGAGCCGCGCCGGCAGCTTGCGGCCCGACAGCTGCAAGCGGCTGCCGCCAACACGGCAAGGCTCACGGTGCAGACCAACGTGCTGGGCGCCTTGGTCGAGCTCGAGCCGGAGCGTGGGGTGGCGGCGAGCTCCGGCTTTTTGGTCACCGTGTTGGTGGACGCCGGGGAGCGCCGTTTCAGCTTCAGCAAGCCGGGCTTCGAAACGCAAAGCTTCGTGCTCTCGCTGGAACCGGGCGAGGTGCGCACGTTGCGCGTGGATCTGGACAAGCCCGCCGCCGGTCGCAGCGAAACGGGCTCGAGCAAGCCACGTTGGACGCGCCTCGATCCGCCGTTGGCGCTCGGTAGCCCGGGCCTGAGCGGCGGCTGAGCCCACGAACGACTGGCACGGTGGACGCCCTGGACCGTCGGTACGGCTGCGTGGGACACTCCCGCCATGCGCTCGCGCGTTCGGGCTTCCGCGTGCTTAGCAACGTTCGCCCTCGTTGCGGGTTGCAGCAGCAGTGAACCGGACGGAGCTGCGGGTAGCGCTGGTCAGCCCAGCGTCGCCAGTGGCGGCACGACGGACACCGCAGGAACCGCTGCCTCGGTGGGCGGCGGTGATGCCAAAGCGGGCGCCGCTTCTTCTTCGGGCGGCAACGCGAACGGCGCTGGAATCGGCGGAAATTCATCGTTGGGCGGCGGCGGCGCCACGGCGGTGGCCGGTGCTTCGACGGGTGGCGCGTCGGCCGGCACCGCCAACGGCGGCGCGCCGACCGGTGGCGCCGGAGGAGCGTCGGCGCATCCGTTCAAGGGCGTAGCCAACGCAGCCTGCGCCGATTTGGGGACGGGTCGGTTGAATGCGTCGTGGTGGTACAACTGGACGACGGGGCCGAGCGGCTGCAAGCAGACCGAGTTCGTGCCCATGATTTCGGGCAAGAACGAGAAGACGCCGGAAGCCGTGGCGGCGGCGCTCGAGGGTATCAAGACGGCCGGCTACCGAACGGTGTTGGGCTTCAACGAGCCGAACAAGACCGACCAAGCGAACCTTTCGGTGGCGGAGGTGGTCAAGCTCTGGCCGTCGCTCACTTCCGATGCGGAAGTTCGAGTCAGCAGCCCCGCCACGTCGGCGGACGCCAAAGCGTGGTTCGAAGACTTCATGGCTCAGGTCGACGCTCAGTCGCTGCGCGTCGATTTCGTGGCGGTGCACTGGTACGGCTGGAATGCCGGGTCGTGCAACGACGCCAAAGAGCTCGAGAGCTACCTGACCTGGGCCGAGAAGTTCGAGCGCCCGATCTGGATCACCGAGTTTGGTTGCATGAACGCCAGCAATCCATCGGCCGAGGTGGTGCAGAAGTTTTATGCCGCGGTGCTGGAGATGCTGAGCCGGCACGCCAGCGTGGAGCGCTACGCCTGGTACCCTTGGAATACGAACAATGAGCTCGTGGCGTCCGGCAACTTGACCGCCTTGGGCACCGCCTTCGGGCAGGCACCCGCGGCGCGCTGAGCTGCCGGCTTTGCCGTTCATAGGCAAAACCTATACGTCGCATTGGCCGATCCTTGCGCGAAAGCGGCTCAATCGCGGGCTTTGGCTCAGAAAGCGCTTGCGCCCAACGCGCTCGACCTGAAGGGTGACACGAGATGAAGCGAGCAAGCCTGTTGGGCGCGGCGGTGGTGTTGGCGCTCGGCGGCATGACCGCTCCGGCAGCGGCGAAGCGTACGGGCATGAACCTGGCGTGCCCCAACTGTCACGAAGGTCGCGACAAGCCGCAAGTCACGGTCGCGCTGTCGGCCATGCGCGTCGAGCCCGGCCAGCCCGTCACCATCACCGTGACGGCCAAGCACGAGCGCGCCAAGGTGGGCGGCGTGCTGGTCGACAGCCACGACTTGGGCGCCTTCGAGCTCATCGATACGGTGGGCACCCGCTTGTTCGACGGCACGATGACCCAAGCCACCCACAGCATGCCGCACCCGTACGCCGACGGGCAGGTGCAGTTTACGTTCCGTTGGGTTGCGCCCACCACCCCCGGCGCCGCCGTGCTCGACGTTTGGTCCAACGCCGGCAACGACAATTCGAAGCCGGAGGACGACAGCGCAGCAGAAGTCGTGACCGGGGTCGGCGTCGGCTGTGACGCCGCCTGGTACTACGTGGACGCCGACAAGGACGGTGCGGGCGCTGAGGGCAGCAAGATGCTTTCGTGCACGCCCGTGCCCGAGCGCATCCTGCAAGGGGGCGACTGCGACGACCAGAAGCCGGAAGTCCATCCGGGCGCCACCGAGCTGTGCAACAGCGTCGACGACGACTGCGACGGCAAGGTCGACAACGGCTTCACCCCGGTGTTGCTGGTCACCGACGCGGACGGTGACGGTTTTGGCTCCATCAGCGGCATGAGCATGATCGGCTGCCCGCCGGTGGCCGGCTACGCGCCATCGTTCGACGACTGCAGCGACACCGACCCCGCCGTCCATCCCGGCGCCGTCGAGGTGGCCAACGGCCGTGACGACGACTGCAACAGCAAAGTCGACGACCTCGCCGCGGGACCCGTCAACCCAGGCACCGGAGGCGCCGCGGGCACCGCGGGCACCGCGGGTAGCGCCAGCACTCCCGCCGCCGCTCCCCCCGCCGCCGAATCGAGCTGCGCTTTCACGCCGACCACGCCGCCGCAACCCTCGTACGCCTTCGGGGCGGCGTTCCTCCTCGGTTGGGCGTGGCGGCGCCGCGGCGCGCGACGGCACGGTCGCTGACTTAGGGCTCGCGGCACACGGCGAGGCCAAGCTCGTGGCACAGCCGATGAAGGCCGATGCGTAGCTTGTCGGTGATCACGTTGCCCATGCCCTGCTGGGCCGGGATCTCGGGCGACGCCTCGAGGGTGCCGCAGGCGCCGACGCCGACGCGGGCCTGCTCGGCGCCGGATCGGTCTTGGAAGACGAAGAAGTAGGTGGCGTCGTGGCATGTGGCGACGTTGGTGTAGTTGCTGCGGTCGTTGAGCAGGGCGAGTAGGCGAGTGACCTGTGGCTTCGAGAGCGCCACGCCCGGCACGGTGGGTGACAGCTGGTCGGCATGCATCCAGCCCGCCGACGGCTGAGCGGTGACGCGCGCAGCGGGCAGCCGCGGGAACTTGGGCAACTGGCGCGGCGGCGGATCACCGGGGCATTCCTTGCGGAGCGGAGGCTCGGAGAAAGCCGACACCTGGACTTGGCCGATGGCGGGCCGCACCGCGTAACCGTCGGATCGGAAGCACGCCAGCGCGCCGTTTGCTTCGATGCCGCACAGCTCTTCCGTCGAGCCGGTGACGCCGGTCAGGCTCGCGGTCGCAAGCTTCAGGTACGAAAGCTCGGTTCCGCGCTCGGCGGTGTCGCCCAAAGCCAGGCAAGCCCAGCCATCGGCGTCGGCGAAACAAGCGCCTGGACCATTCGACAGGGCCGTGACCGCGCACTGCCCCACCCGCTGGGGCTCGTAGCTGAAGGCAGCTTCCGCGCCGAGCAGGGAGCCCCAGCAACGCAGGTCGCCCCCTTCGGTGAGCAAGCAGGTATCGCTCACGTCGCGCACCCCGCCCGCGACCTTCAGCTCCGTCGCGACGTCGAAGTGGTCGGGGCCGTTGTACGGCCGGCCTTGTTCGAAGGGCTGGTTGCCGCCCCAACAATACAACCGGTGCGAGCCGGTCAGGGCACAGGCGTGGCCGTTGAACACGCGCAACCGCGTCACGTCGCTCAGCTCTTGCCGACTCTGCAACAATACGGGCGTCGGCTCCGCGTGGGGCTTGCCGTCACCCGTGCCGAGCTCACCCACGCTGTTTTCACCCCAGCAGCGCACGCGGCCTTGCGGGGTCCGCAAGCATCCGTAGCGCCCTCCCAGTCCGGCCTCGGCGACGTCGGACGCCACCAGCGGCAAGGCGCCCCAGCAAATCAGGGAGCCGTCGGTTTTGATGGCGCAAGTCGTGTCGTCGCTGACGACGACATGCGCAACTTGGCTGATGCCTGGTACTGCCGTCGGGCCGAGCTGATTCGTGCCCGCAGGAATGCCGAGCTGTCCGTGCTCGTTGTTCCCCCAACAGCGCATGGTGCCGTCGTCGAGGGCGACGCAATGGTGCTGGTCGCTCACGCCCACGCTGCGCACGTGGCGCAACGAGGCGGTGTCGCCCAGCGAAACCTGCTGCCGCCGGGGGCCTCGGGTCAGCACATCAGCGCCGCCCAATTCACCGGTTACGTCCTCTCCCCAGCACCAGACCGCGCCGTCCGCGACCGCGCAGGCGTGCTCGGGGCCGAACGCGACGCTGCTGATGCGCGCGCCGGCAGGCAGCTCTTGGCTCGGAGCGGTGAGCGGCTGAGCACGGCTCGAGCCCGTGTCCAGCTGGACGCATCGTTGCAAGCCTCGTGCGCCAAAGCTGCACAGCGCGTGCGGTGTCGCGCTCAGGTGGTCCGCCGTCGGACCGAGCTGCCGCGCCAGCGCCGCGTCGTCGCCTTCCTTCGACCAGCAGCTGACTTTGCCGCTCCGGTGGCGCGCGCAGTGGCGGTTGGCGCCGGCCACCAGCTCGAGCACCTCCGACAGGCCGGCGCGCGGTCGCGGCGGTTGGTCGTCGTGCCAGCAACTGACCGTGCCGTCGGCCATCAGGGCGCAGCCAAGCTCGATGCTGAGCGAAAGAGCGCGCGCGTTGGGCAACGAGAGCGGTGGCGTGGCAACGCCTTCGCCGTTCCAGCAGCTGAGTCGCCCGGTTCGCTCGAGCGCGCACAGATTGTCGAAGGTCAACGCCACGTCGCTGACCGGGCCGAGCGGGGCGGCTCGCGGCTGTGGTCCCCGCGTTTGATCGCCATCGAGCGGCTGCAGGCCCCAGTAAAACAAGGCTCCGTCTTCGGTCACCGCCACGAAGCGCTCGCCCGCCCCGAGCACCTTGCGGATCCCGCGAAGCGGCACCTGCGAGAATTGGCGACGCCCGGCCTCGCTCGTGCCGGAGTGGTCATCCCCCCAACACCACACGCTGCCGTCTTCCAACGTGGCGCAGGTCGACCACTGGCCTACCGCCACCGACCGCACGACGGGCTCACCCGGACGCGCGACTGCGGGCACGGCCGTGACCGGCACCCTCGCGGTGGCGCTCGGACCCACAGCCGGCAGCGGTAGCCTACTGGCGGGCGGTGCCCCACACCCGAGCAGCATTCCCCCGAGAAGACCCGCGACCCGACACCCGCGCTGCACCCACGACCCGACACCAAGAGCGCCGTCGAAGTTCCCGACCGTCCAGGCCTCCGCACGCCAATTCCGGAACGCCGGACAACGAGCAGCCCCCGTATCGCAAATCACGGCGATTTTGCGTTGGCATGCTTCGCGCATTGAGGGTTGGCACGTCGCCGCACTGAACCAGCGCGGGACGGAGCCCTCCGACGGGCGCCGCGTTGACTATCCCTCTCTCACGCGGCGCCCTGTCACTAATGCCTGCTCCCCCGTCTCCGTGCGGAGCCGTACGGCCCGTCCGTGCTGCCTGCTCCCCCGTTTCCGTGCGGAGCCGTACGGCCCGTCCGTGCTGCCTGCTCCCCCGTTTCCGTGCGGAGCCGTACGGCCCGTCCGTGCTCGCTGCGCTGCGCGCGGGCGGGGGCCCTCAAGCGCCGGCTGCGCCGGACGCGAGGGTCCCGCAGAGGTTGGCTCCGCTGCCGCTGGGGGCATCGGCAATGCTCCTCGTGACCGGCGTGGGGCCGGGCTTCGCGAGAGCGCGCACGCTCTGTGCCGCGCGTGAGGTTTCACGGATTTCTACGGTGGGCGCGCGTCACAGATCCTGCGCTTGAGGGGGGCGAAGCCCGGCCCCACGCCGGTCGCGAGGAGGCAACATGTCAACACCAGGCGGCAAACTTCGGCGGCAGCAGCAGCTCACGGCGCACGCGCATCGCATGCGGATGGCTCCTTCGGAGCCGGAGCGGGTGCTTTGGGAGGCGCTGCGCTGCTGTCAGCTGGGCGTGCGGTTCCGGCGGCAGGTCGTGCTTTACGGTTTCATCGTGGACTTCTTCGCTCCCGCGGCACGGCTGGTGGTGGAAGTGGACGGTGCGCATCACGCGTGCCGGCGCGGCGCGGACAAGCGCCGGGACCGCGCGCTGGCGGCGGCGGGTCTCTGCGTCCTGCGGCTTCCGGCCCGCCTCGTGCAGCGCCAACCTCACGCCGCTCTGCGGCTCGTTGCGCAGGCGCTGCGGTCGTAGCGGCGAGCTCGACGGCCGTGGCCTGCGACTCTATGAAAGCCGCGCTACCGCGTTAGCTTCCAAAGCATGGCTATTACGCGGTCCAGCAGCCCCCGCGCGGCCGCTGTTTCATCAACCTCGCAATAACCCCAGGCCTCCGCGACGCGCAACGCCGCGCGCGTCTCATTCGCGCTGCCCGCGGCCGTGAAGAGCCGCGCCCGCTTGTTGCCCCCGTCCGAATAGTCAGCCTCCGCAATGTTGAGCGCCACGCTGCTGGCAGCGCGCACCAACTGATCCGCAAGCGAGCGGTCCCTGCGTTTGATGCGCGCCGCGACAGGCCGAAGCGCTTCGATGAGCTGAATACTGACTTCGCCAACGATGAGATTGCCCATGGAGTTCTCCTTCCGCCCGCACTCAGCGAGCGCACTCCCCCCCCCATCGCCGGCGAGTCGCAGCCTGGGTCTAGGGCGCGAGCGCAGCGAGCGTCGTGCGCAGCACGAGCGCAGCCCCTAGACCCAGGCGAGCACGCCGGCATCATCAAAAAGCGAGCAGAGCCCCGGTTTTCGGGGTCCGGGTCCGGCCTCCGGGTCCGGTCTCCGGTCTCCGGTCTCCGGTCCCCGGTCCCCGGTCTCCGGTCCCGGTCCCCGGTCTCCGGTCCCCGGTCTCCGGTCCCGGTCCCCGGTCCCCGGTCCCGGTCCCGGTTTCCGGTTCCTCTCAGAACGCTGGCGTCGTTTTGTCCATCACCATGCTGCGGCATTCAAGAACGGCGCCGTCGACGGTGACGCCGACGATGGAGCCGACCTCGGCCATGATGCCGACGAACGGCGGCTGCCAGGCTTGGTGCTCCCAAACGCAGCTGAACTCGCCTTGAAAGCGCTTCGAATACACGCGGCCACGACCCGCCGCCCACTGCCGGCCGAGCGTGTCGATGGCGATGGCCACCATGTCGGGCGCAGTCGGTACGCTGCGAGCGCTGATGGCGTTGTCTTCGATCTCCACGACCACGCCGTCGGTGCCGACAGCGACGACCAGCTTGCGCTCGGGCCGTGAAGCGCAGGCCAAAAACGCGCGACTCTTGGGCGTTTGCAAGCGCTGCAGCGACCAGTGTAGGGGCCAATACACGGCCGCGAAGGCTTCACCGTCGACGCCGCGGCCCACCACGAAGAAGCGTTCGTCGTCGATGCGCGCCACGCCCGTGAGCATCGAGGCGGTCGAGACCGGCAGCGGGCGCAACCAGCGCTTGCCCACCAACGTGAACAACATGGGCGGCTCACCGCGGCGCTCTCCGATCAGCACCGCTAGGTCGTCGAGGTCGGTGGTGCCGGCCGAGAAAGCTACGGTGGGGTCGGGGCCGGCGACCAGCTCGCGCGCGCCGTCCCGCGAATACTCGAGCAATTTGGCGCCTTCGGTGCCGATCAACCAAGAGGCGGCACCCAAGCGCTCCACGAAACGGATGGAGTCGGGCGGGGGCAGGCCGTGGGCGGGCAAGCTCAGCCAACGCGTGCCGTCCCAAAAGCAGGGGCCGCGCGTGGTCAAAGCCAACGCATTGCCCGACGCATCCCACGCCACGTTGGTGACGAGCCGGTCGTCACCGGGTGGATGGCGCACCGTCCAGTTCGTCTCCACCACCATTTCGCGCGAGCGCAGCGCTTCCATGCTGCTCATCCAGCGGCGACTGGGGCGCGCGGTGTTGGGCTCCAGATCGAGCCAAGGCAGCAGGCTGTCGGCGAACAGCTTGCCGCTTTGCGGGCGATCTTTGGGGTTGATGGAGGTAGCGCGCGCGATAGCAAGGTCGAGCGCCTGACAGGCAGCTTCGCGCTCACGGAGCTCGAAGGCCAGGGTGGGAACGTCGAGCAGCCGGCGGCGCTCCGACGACTTGGCCATGGTCATGGCCGCGGCGGCGCTGCGCCCTTCGAACAGGTTTTCGCCGGTGAGCACGTAGAACACGATCGCAGCCAAGCTGAACAGATCGCTCACCGGTCCGACGTTGCCGCGCTCGTCGAACTGCTCGGGCGCCATGTAGCCGGGGGTGCCCACGGTGGCGCCGCCAAAGGTGGCGTTCATGCCCATCGGTCGGGCGATGCCGAAGTCCGACATCTTGAACAGCTCCGTCTCGCCCGCGCCGCAGCACAGCACGTTGCCCGGGTGGGCGTCGCGGTGCACCACGCCGACGGCGTGGATTTCGTCCATGCCCCGCGCCAGCGCCTGGACGACCCGCGCCGCGCGACTAGGGTCGAAGGCGAAGCCGGTTTCGCGCACCGAGTAGCGCACGCGATCTTGCAAAGTGGTCCCCTCGACCCCGCCGTGCACGTACTCGAGCGCGATCCACGGCAGCTCCAGCCCCTTGCCGAAGGGCTTGAACGGCAACGAGCCGGTGTCGAGCAGCCGCACCACGAACGGGGTGGGAGGAACGCGCTCGTTCAAGCGACCGAGCGCCACTGCTTCCTTTTTGATGATGGTGAGCGCGCGCTCGCCCGAGTCTTTGACGATGTGCGGCTGGATGATCTTGATCACGGCCGGCCATTCACCGTCGTGACCGGAGCGTTTGGCCAGGTAGGCCACCGCCGTGCCGCCCTCGCCGAGCTTGTGCTCCAGGCGATACGAAACACCGGGCTGCAGCGCGCTCTCCAGCACCTGGCCCAAAAAGACGTCGCGCACCTCGATGCTCTGCCGCATCCGCTGGATCGAGCGTACCTCAAACGGCAAAGCACCGCACGGAACCCGATAAGGTTAGTGAGCGGGGCTTAGTAGGAAACGCAAAAGGGCCAGGCTCAGCAGCACCGGCACGGCCGCGCACGCGACGGCCGCGGTCAAGACGCCGAACACCACCAGCCGATCGCCGAAGCTGGCCGGTTGGGTGGGGTCGCCGTGATGCCGCTCGATCAGCCGCAGGTTCTTTTCGTTGGCTTTGAAGGCGAAGTCGAACGCGTCGCCGACGAGCGGAATTGCCCCCAAAAGCGCGTCGAGCGCGATGTTTATCAGCATGCGCGCCATCACCAGCTTGGGCACGCGCTGGCGGAACGCGACCACCAACAGCGACAGCGACAGCACCGCCGAAAGCGCGTCGCCCAGCTCCGGCAAGAGCGCGCCCAGGATCGGATCCAAGCCGATGCTGAGGTTCGTGCCCGGAATTCTGAGCGCGCTGTCGAGGAGAACGCTCAGGCGCCGTGCCCAATCTGGTACGGAGAGCGCGCCGCCGGGGGCGCCCGCCAGCGGGCTCGACGCAGGCTTGGGCAGGTTTTTCAAGGTGTTGCGGGCTTGTCGGTGTCGAGGAGCAGCGTGACGGGTCCGTCGTTCACGAGCGACACCGACATGTGGGTACGAAAGCGGCCGGTGGCAACCGTCAGCCCGAGATTTCTGGCCGCCGCGCAGAAACATTCGAACAGCTGCTCGGCGCGCGCGGGCTCCATGGCGCCGGTGAAGCTCGGTCGCCGCCCGCGGCTGGTGTCGCCGTACAGCGTGAACTGAGAGACGGCCAAGAGCGCGCCGCCGGTATCGAGCAGACTTTGGTTCATCTTGCCGGCGTCGTCTTCGAAGATGCGCAGCCGCGCGACCTTGTCGGCCAGCGCGGTCGCGTCGGCTTCGTGGTCGTCCTTGCCGACGCCGACCAGCACGCACAGCCCGGCGTCGATGCGCCCGGTCAGCTCGCCCTCGACCGTGACCTGGGCGCTCGTCACGCGTTGCACGACGGCTCGCATCACTGACTCGTCTGGTTCTTGGCCGAGAGGCTGCGCAGCTTGCTCACCGGGCTGAACAGGTACTCGGCGCTGGCCAGCGTCGCTTCACCGTGCTGGTGGCGCATCTGCTTGCACGCCGCCGTCCACGAAATGGTCTCGTAGCTGGTCGACGTGCTGATCTTGCGGCCGCGCTTGGATTTCTTGACGATCTTGTTGGCCTGCACCGAGACGTCGCAGCTTTCGTGAGTGAGGATCAAGTCGGGCGCAGCTTTGAAGGTTTGCGCGAACAGCGCGACGACCGAAGCCTTGCTGCGCTCCACGCCGTCGAGCTTCACCTTTTCGTCGAGCAGGTCCGCCAACGCGGCGGGGTCGTGCTGGTTGAGCGCGTTTTCCAGCTTTTTCAGCACGCTGCCGGTCGACGACAGGAACTGCTTCTGCAGGTTCTTGCTGGTCATGCCGATGCTGCGCTCGCAGCACAGCCCGAGGTCTTGACCCACGTCGCCCGCCGGCACGACGCGCCGATCCGTGCACACGCTGCCACCGCGCTCGACGATTCCGTTCGGCTCCAAGCTGTCGGTGAGCGAGCGATCTTTGGCGATTTCGGCGAACGCGGTGCATGCGAGCTGCCACTGCGACTCGGTGCACAGGCTCAGGCCAATCTCACTGCAAGCGCGAAAGGCGTGATCCAGGCTGGGCGCGGCGTCGGGCCGGCGCACGATGCGGAAACCATCGAGCCACAGGCCGCTCCCTTCCAGCGCGCCCGCGCTGACTTGGCGGAACTGTGCGCCCGGCCAAGGCTTGCCGACTACCGGCCCCCCGACTGCGGCGGGCGCGGACGGTGCCGCCGTCGCCGACACCGCCGAAGCGCTGGGCAGCGGCGCTGGCTCGGCTTTCTTCGTTGGCTCGCTCTTCGTTGGCTCTTTGAGCACTACCGCCGACGGAGTTGGCAGGGGAGGAGTGACCTCGGCCGCGGTCGTGCTCGGCTCACCCACGACCGCGGGCGCGGGCGGCTTTTGACTCAGGTACATCACCGCGGCCACGGCTCCGCCGGCCGCCAGCAGCGCAACCCCCAACAGGCTGACGAAGCTGCCGCGCCGTGGGGGGAGGGATGGATGAGCCGTATCCGGAGGACGGATGCCCTGGCTCGAGCTCAGCTCGGTGGGGGCGCTGGCGGCGTCGCGCGAGGGTTGCGAGCTGGGCGCCTCGCGAACGGCTTCGCGCGGCGCGGAGGGGTAGCCGCCGCTCATCGAGAACGGCTCTGCCGCCGCGCTATTGCCGCTGATTTCTCGGGTCGGGCGCTCGTGGTCGATCTTGGGCGGTCGGGCGCTCATGCGCGCGGGCTCGTTCCGGGCCGCCGCTGTGAGCGCGTCCCAAAACGCGGTGGCGTTCGGGTACCGCTCGCGCGGATCCACCGATAGCGCGGTCGCCAGAACCGCCTCGACGGCGTCGCCCGGGTCGAACCCCCGGCCACGCAAGGTAGGTCGAATCAGCTTGTCGGATGCGGCCACGAACAGCTGCGCCGCGTCCGTCCCTTCCAGGGCTGGAGCGCCCAGCACGACCTCGACCAGCACCAACGCCAGCGCAAACACGTCCGTCCAAGGACCGGTGGCCCCGAAACGTCGGCTGAATTGCTCCGGCGCCCCGTAGCGCGCGGTAAAAGCCGCCACCGTGCCGCCGGTTTGCTCGAAGGCGCGCGTTACGCTGTCCGACTCCGCCAACACCTTGGCGATGCCGAAATCCAGCACCTTGATCGTGCGTTTCCCGGCCACTTCGACCAAGAACAAATTGGCCGGCTTGATGTCGCGGTGGGCGATGTTCATGCCGTGCGCAACGCCGAGAGCGCGGATGGCGCCGTCCAGTAGCTCGATGGCTTCGCCCAGGCTGCGCCCGCCTTCGTTGCGTTCGCGGCGTTGCAACAGATCGCGATCGAGCGGTGTGCCCTCCAGCCATTCCAGCACCAGGTAGGGCGTCCAGATCTTGCTCGGCGACACCACGGCTCCGACGTCGAGCGCCTGAACCACGCCAGTGGTGGCGCGCGACAGCTGCAGCAGAAGCCGCCCCTCGGCCACCAGGCTGTCGCGGAAGCGGTCGCGGTCGCCACCCTGCAGCTCTTTGGGCAGCTTCAGGCACTTGAGCGCCACCTTCTCTTCGAAGCCCAGGTGGTGGGCCCGGTACACGATGCCGAAACCGCCGTGACCTACGACCTCGTCGACGCGGTACTTCCCGTCGACGGTGGCGCCGACCCACCCGAACGGGTCGTCTTCAGCGGCAGTGCTCATGCTCGGCCGCCAGCAAAACACATTGTGCAGCCGGGGCGAAGGGCGGGCTTGCCCCGGCTCGGCTAATGCTATGGTCAGGCGGTTCTATGGCCACGCTGGTGTTCGTAGCCAATCGCTTCGGCGCGGAAAAGCGCATCGAAGTGCCCGAAGGTGGTGAAATCGTCGACATCTGCGACCACCACTTCGCGCCCATTCCGTTCTCGTGTCGCTCGGCCAGTTGCGGCACCTGCCAGGTCGAAGTCTTGGAAGGCGAAGATCTGCTCGAGCCGATGAACGACGCCGAGGCAGATTTGATCCCGCTGCTCGGTGGCAAAGGCCGCTTGGCCTGCCAGGCCCGCGTGAAGCCAGGCGTCGAAGGCGTGGTCAAGCTGCGCAGCGTCTTGGCAACGTAGCCGACGGCTCCTCGGCTCAGCGCCTGACGACCAGTAGCACCGACGTGAGCATGTTCGTCGTCGTGCCGGAGGTTTGAGATAGGTAGTAGAGGCTGCGGCAATCGTGCGACAGCTCGGGCGCGCCGAGCTGTTCCAAGGCGGCGGCGGGGGCGAGCAACGTCACGGGCGCAGAGAAGGGCATGCCGACGCTCGGGCGCGTGCTCACGACCACCTCGCCGTTCAGGCCTCCATACATGGACAAACCGTCAGGCGACGGATCGGGAGCGCTGACGTTGAGGGTCTCCAGGCCGGGAATGTCGGCGGCGCTGCCGAACGCGTCGGCCAAGGCGCCTCGCGTGTACTGGCGAGGGGGCGCAAGACCGGGGTTGACGTCGCTGGACGTGTAAAGTGTCAGCTCGTCGGCGCTGATGGCCGCGCTCGGAGCGACAGTCGAGGTTCCGGGGAGCAGCGTGAAGTCTTGACCGACGGCCGAGCGCTGGGCGACGTGTAGCGTCGCCGGGCCGATAGGTTTGCCCGTGGCCGCGTAGCAGGCGACGTAGGCGCGCAAGCCGTCGCGCGAAAGGTCGACGCTGCGATCGTCGCCGGGCTGACACGCCGCGTCCAGCGCCGGTATCGGCGAGCCAATCGGGAATGCGGCGCTCGTGCTCGTGCTCGTGCGCAGTGAGCGCCGAAACTCGATTTGTCCCGAGGGTTTGCGCGCGTAGATGAGCTCGAGCCCGTCTGGAGAAAGCGTGGGACTGCCGAGGGCGACGCCCGTTTCGCGAGGCATGGCCTCTGCGGGCATGCCGAAGGCGCCGCTACAGTCGAGCGCGCCCTCGCCGGCGTGATTCGAACCAGCAACGCCGGTGCTGCCGGCAACGCTCGTGCTGCCGCCGGCCCCCGCCGTGCTCGTGCCGTTGCCAGCTTCGGAAGCAGAGCCGGCTTGGTTGGCGGCGCCGCTCGCGCCCGCACCCGCTGGGCTGCCATTGTCCGTTCCGCCGCACGCTGCCAACAGAAACCACGTCATGCCGCCAATACCCCGACCGAACCGCCCTACCTTCATGTCGCCTCCCTCGCGCTACTTCGCGCTCATGCTCAAATCACACACCACACCGTAGTGGTCCGAGGGCCACACCATGCCCTCCGCGCCCGGCACGCTTTGGTCGAAGGCCCGCCGCACGTTGGACGGTTGCCCGCGCATCAGCTTGTCCGGACCCCGCACGAAGATGTAGTCGATGCGCCGATTCGGCTCGCCGTTCTTGAGCGCGTAGGCGTTGTCGCGCGCGTAGGTGTAGCCGGGGCCTTGCTCCTCCGCGTAATCCCAAGCATCCGCAAAGTACACGCTGCGACCGTCGATGACGTGCTGACCCTTCAGGTACCGGATCTCGTCCGTCTGCGGATCGGCGTTCAAATCACCCAGCAGGATGGGCGGCAGAAAATCCGCTTCCACTGGCGCCAACACGAAGATGCGCTCGGCCGCGTACACCGCTTGCTTCACCCGCACGACCCCGTGGTGCAGCTTCCAGTTCAAGTGCGTGACGAACACCGGCAAGCGGCCCCACGGTGTTTCGAGCACGGAGTACAAAAGCGAACGCGTCTCACCGGTGTCTCCGCCCGGCAGACGAAACGTGCGGCTGTCCAAAATTTTGTAGCGCGTCAAAAGCGCGTTGCCGAATTTCAATCCGCCCGAATAATCGGCCGCGATGCCATAGGCGATGTTGTAGCCAAGCCCCTGGGCGATCTCGCTGGCTTGGTCGTTGTCCGGCGACGGCACGGGCGGCTGCTTTTCGTCCGGGATCAGCCGCAGCACTTCTTGCAGCCCCAGCACGTCGGGTGAAAGCTCTTGCAGCTGCTTTCTAATCAGCGGCAGGCGCTCCGCCCAAGGCCCCGATTTGTTCCAGATATTGAGGGTTGCGACGCGCAGCTTGTCCAATCTCGTCGTCTCCAGAATCCCGCACTCTACCATACCCTTGACCCCCCGAAGGGCTCGTCTACGCTCGCTTTGGTCATGCTGATTGGAGTCGATTTCGGAGGAACCGCCGTCAAGGCGGGCGTCGTCGACGGGGGCGAAGTCGTGAGATCGATGTCCACGGCGACGCGCCTCGACACGGGACCAAAAGAAATTTTGGACGCGATCGCCAACACCGTGCTCGCGCTCACGCCGAAGCCCGACGCCGTGGGCGTCGCGATTCCGGGTGAGGTGAACTCGGAGGGCCGCTGCTGGCGCCTCGCCAACGTGCCGCACTTCGAGGGCGTGCCCATCGGCGAAGAGCTGGCCAAGCGCCTGGGCTGCCCCATCGCGGTCGAGAACGACGCCACCACCGCCGCCCTCGGCGAGCAGTTGTACGGCCACGGCCGCGACAACCCGAGCTTCTTGATGGTCACGCTCGGCACCGGTATCGGCGGTGGCCTCGTGCTCGGGCATCAGCTGTACCCCGGATCCAACGGCTTTGCGGCAGAGATTGGCCACAACAACGTCGACTCGTCGCCCGACGCGCCGCTGTGCGCCTGCGGGCAGCGCGGCTGCATCGAGGCGTTCGCTGGCACCAAGGCGCTGCTCCGTCGCTTCGGTGAGCTGGGCGGAAAAGCCACGGAGGTGCTGCCCATCTCGGTCAGCGCGCGCCGCGGCGAAGAAGCCGGCAAAAAGACGTTCGAGATGATGGGCACCGCGCTCGGCAAAGGCCTGGCCGTGATCCAAAACGTGCTCGATTTGAACGCCATCGTGTTTTCGGGCGGCGTGTCGGCGTCGTTCGATTTGATCGAGCCGCACATTCGCGCCGCGCTGCGCGAGCACGTGTTCGGCAAACCTGCGGGTGAAGTGCCGCTGTTGGTCAGCGAATTGGGCGAGCGCGCGGGCGTGATCGGCGCCGCCCACCTAACCACGCTCTAGCTCCGCGCAAGGGTAGGAAATAGCCGTGAAAGCCGTCGTCTTCAGCCAAAGCGGCGGTCCGGAGGTGTTGCGGCTCGAGGACGTGCCGGCGCCGGTGCCGGGCCCGCACGAAGTCTTGCTCGAAGTGCGCGCCACCGCGCTCAACCGCGCCGATCTTCTGCAGCGCCGCGGGCTTTATCCCCCGCCGCCCGGCGCCAGCGACATCTTGGGCCTCGAATGCAGTGGCGTCGTCTCCGCTCTGGGCCCGGGCGCGTCACGTTTTAGTGTCGGCGCGCGGGTGATGGCGCTGCTGGCCGGTGGCGGCTACGCCGAGCAAGTCGTGGTCCACGAAGACGTGCTCTTGCCGGTGCCGGAGCGGCTGTCGTTCGAAGAAGCCGCGGCGGTGCCCGAGGCTTTTCTCACCGCCAGCGAAGCCTTGTTGGTCGAAGCCGAGCTGCGGCCGGGGCAACGGCTGCTGGTCACGGCGGCGGCCAGCGGCGTCGGCAGCGCCGCGGTGCAGATCGGCAAAGTGTGCGGCGCTTTCGTGATCGGTAGCGCCAGCGCCGGCAAGCTCGCGGCCGTCCGGGGCTTCGGCGCCGACGCGACGCTCGAGCGCGATCAACCCGACTACGTCGCCGCGCTGCGCGGCCTCAGCGACGGGCGTGGCGTCGACGCCATCGTCGACTTCATCGGCGGCAGCGCGCTCGCCCGCCATCAAGCGTGCTTGGCCCCACGCGGGCGGCTGATTTTGGTAGGCCTGTTAGGCGGCGCAGCTGCGCCGCTCGAGCTGGGTCGCCTTTTGATGAACCGGCAACGCATCTGTGGCCTGGTCATGCGTACCCGCAGCTTGGCGGAAAAAATCGAGCTGTCGGCGCGCTTCGAGCGCGAGCTGTGGCCGGCGCTCGACAGCGGCGCGCTCACGCCGCGCGTCGATCAGGTCCTGCCATTGGCCGAGGTCGCCGCCGCGCACGCGCGGATGGAGCAGAACCTCAACGTGGGCAAGCTCGTGCTGCGCGTGAGCTAACGCATGCTCGGTCGCCTGTGGCAGCTGTTGAAGCGCGAGCTGCGGGTTGCGCTCGAGACCTTCCTGGCCGCGTGGGTGTTGCTCACGGTTGGGCTCCAGCTGTGGTGCTTGTTCGACAGCCCCAAGCTTCATGGCGCCGGCGACGTGCTGCTGCTGCTGACGGTTGGCGGGGTTATTTGCGCCTTTTACACGTTCTGGCCGGCGTGCATCGTCACGGCCTGCCGGGTCGTCTATCGGGTGCTGGGGTGGGGCGCGTATGTCGGGGCGCTTTTGGGCGCGCTGGGAATCGTGGTGGTGTTGGTGCTGTGGCGGCACTTGTTCGGCGGGTTGCTGGTCGAGGTTTTTACCGGCGCGGGCCCCATGGGACCTTGTGGCGGGCATGCGGGTGGGCCCGCTGCCGTGCTCGCGCTGCTGTGCCTGCTGGGCGCCATCGTCACGTCACCGGCAAGCCTGTGGGCGTTGGCCAAGTTGTTCCTGGCGGTGGGTGCGGCGGTTCTGCTCGGGTCGCTGCCGGGGACGCTGCTTTGGCTCGCGCTGTTGCTGCGCAAAGTCGCCAAGCTGGCGTCAGCGGGCGTTTCGCGTTAAGGGTCGGCCACTAAAATGAAGCACACCGTTTCCCACGATCTTGGGCAAGAGCGGGCCAAAAAGGTCACGGAATCCGCGCTCGCCACGTACTCGGAGAAGTTCGCCAAGTACAGCCCCAAGACCACGTGGACGAGCCCCAGCCGCGCGCAGATCTCGTTCAGCGTGAAGGGCATGAACCTGTCGGGCGCGGTCGAAGTGAAAGACAAGACGATCGAGCTCGAGCTCGACGTGCCTTTCCTGCTCAAGCCCTTCCAGGGTCAAGCGCTGTCGGTCATCGAAGGTGAGATCAAGAGCTGGCTCGCCAAAGAGAAAGCCAACGGCTGAAGTCGCTGCCGGCGCGCAGCCCTCGTCACGCTGCGTGCTCGCGGCGTGACGCGCTGGGCCTGACGCTCGGCGCGCTCGCGTCGTCGCTATCCGCCTGCCGCTCGCACGCTCCGGCGCCGCCCGAAGAATCCGCGGCGCCAGCCGAGTCCGCGAGCGTCGCCGAGCCGCTCGCGACGGCGCCGTTCGGCGGGCTGGAAGTGACGAGCGGTGGCGATCTGGATGAAAGCGAACGCGGCGGAATGGCCGTGGTGCTGCTGCACGGCTACGGCGCGAGCGGTGACGATCTGGTGTCGCTGGCGCGCTCGTTGGCGCATCCGCGCACCCGCTACGTAGTGCCGGCGGGACCGATGGCGCTGCCCAACGGCGGACGCGCTTGGTGGCCGCTGAAAGCTCGCTCCAACTACAACGCCGAGCAAGAGCTGTTGGTGCCGCTCGAGCAGCTCTTACCGGCGCGCGTAGCGGTGCAGGGGGTGCTGCGCACGGTGCGCGAGCGCTACGCTCCCGAGACGCTGTGCTTGCTCGGTTTTTCGCAAGGCGCGATGCTGGCGATGGACGTCGCGTTGCAGCCAAGCCCGGTCGTCGACCGCGTGGCGGTGTTGTCCGGTGCGTTGCCGGTGCCCACGGCCCAGGAGCTGCTTCGCCCGCGTCACGCCCGGCCCACCGTGTTCGTTTCGCACGGCCGTGACGACCGCGTCTTGCGCTTCGCCGGCGCCGAGCGCTTGGTCGCCCAACTGAAGAGCGCCGACTGCGCCGTGAGCTTCAGCCCCTTCAACGGCGGCCACGAAATCTCTCCCGGCACCGTCGCGCTCCTGCGCGAGTTCCTGTTCGAAACCTGAACGAACGCGTTCGTCGATTTTGCGATCGAGATTTTACAGGGAGGACGGGAGGACGGGAGGACGAGCGGAGGCGAGATTTTTGGGGCTCGCGCTGCCGCCGGCGAGTCGGCAGGGCGATCGCGCGCTCGACCTCTCCCGCTTTCACCCGAGGGAAATATTTTTCGATTCGGTCATCCGAATCGAAAAATGCGTTCTCGCCTCCCGTCCTCCCGTCCTCCCTGTAAAAAAATCTCGCTCGCTCGAGGTGGCCTTACGCCGCTACAGAAGCTTCTGCGATTCAGGCTGCGGTTTGGCAGCCCAATGCAACGAGGCGTGGGCGGACTAGGCGAGGAGGTCGACGCACGCTTCGCAGGAAATGGTGCGGGCGACGCCGAGGCGTTCGAGGGCGGCGGCGGCTTGCAAGACGCAGGCTTCGTCCCAGGCGTCGCCGATGAGCTGCAGGCCGACTGGCAAGCCGTCGCGGTCGCCGCCGACCGGCACGCTGACGGCGGGCAAGCCGGTCAAGTTGCCCAAGAAAGCGTAGCGGCACATGCCGTCGAGCAACGGCGGATCGACGAAGCCGGAGCGCATTTCGTCTTCGGTGACTCGAGGCGCCGTGCGCGCGGTGCTGGGCAACGCGATCAAGTCGACGTGGCGCAGCACCTCGGCCACGTCGCGGCGCAGGCCTTGGCGCAGCCGTTGGCCGTCGATGTAGTCGTCGGGGCGGAACGTTTCCATTCCGGACAAGAACAGCTGCACGTCGAGGCCCATGGCGTCCATGTGACGCTGGCGCAGCTCGGCCATGGCCGCGAAGGCTTCGATGCCGATCGTGAGGTAGCCGATGGCGGCGGCGTGGGCGGCGTGCGCGATGCGAATCGGCACCAGCTCGGCGCCGGCTTTTTCGAGCAGGGCGAGCGCGTCGCGACAAGGCGTGGTGAGCTCGGCGTCGGCGGCGGCCCACTCCGCTTCGTCGACGCCGATGCGCAAACCGCGCACGCCGCGGCCGAGCGCCGACGTCAGCGCGCCGGGTGCCAAGGGCGGCGCCAGCTCGGAAATGGGGTCGCCGGGGTCGGCGCCGCTGGCCAGCTCGACGAAGCTTGCCAGCTCGGCCGTGCACGCCGCGAGCGGGCCGATGTGCACCACGCTGGTGGCGCCCTGCATGCCCATGCCGACCGCCGGGATGCGCCCGAACGTGGGCTTGAGCCCGAATACGCCGCACAACGCCGCCGGGATGCGGATGGAGCCGCCGCCGTCGCAACCGAGCGAAACGGGGGTGACGCCGGTCGCTACCGCCACGGCGCTGCCGGTGGAGCTGCCGCCGGCGAGCCGCGAGCGATCGTGCGGATTTCTGGGCATGCGCCGGTGCTGGTTGGCGCCGAGCGGCGACAGTCCGAACTCGGTCATCGGCGTCTGCCCGATGACCACCGCGCCGGCCGCCCGCAGGCGCGCCACCGCGCAGGCGTCGACGGTGTTGGAGTCGTGTGGCACGACGTTGGTGCCGAGACGCGCGCGCAGCCCGCGTTGGTTCACTTCTTCTTTGATGGCGATGGGCACGCCGTCGAGCGGGCCGAGCGAGGCCCCGGCTTTGAAGCGTTCGCGGCTCGCGCGCGCGGCGGCTTGCGCGCTCTCGTCGTCGTAGGCGGAGAGCGGCCCGAGCGTCGGTGATTGGTTGGAGAGTGAACGAGCTGCGGCCAGCGCGCGCTCGGTCACCTGCACCGGGTCGTGCGAGCCGCGCCGATAGGCGGCTTGCAGAGCGGCCGAAGAGCGGGGCAACCCCAGGTGTTGCGGTACGCCCAGCTCTTCACTCTCGCGGGCGTGACTGGGGCGAGCGCGCAGCGGCGCGGTCGTCAGCGGCAGCTCGGCCCGCGCGTCGGACGGTAGCGCTCGCGCGCGTTCGATCCCCAAATCGCTGCGCAAAATCTGGGCAAGAGGTCCGCGCGCCGGCGTATGGCGCACGGCGGTGACGAGCGCGCTCAACGCTCGACCCGAAATCCGCCCCTCGGGAAGGCCCAGCAGCTTGAGCTGATGCGGAATCGTGAAGAACGCCAAGGCTCGCCGCTTTTGGCAGAGCTATTGCCCGACTGTAAAGCGCAATCGCAGCCCCTGTTCCCCCCGCGGAAACGCTCGGGAAATCAGAAGCCCGGCACTAGTGGCGGAAGCCACAGGAGGCAGTCGTTGCAACCCGAGACGCCCTTCGTTAGAAGTCCCAACGTGTCGAACTCTGCGAAATACAACATTCCGGTCGATGAGTTGCTGCTCGACTCCGAGGCCCTGATGGCGGCCTTCGTCAACCACGTGCAGCACACGCAGGGTAAGCACCCGAGCGCGGCCACGCGGCTCGATCACTTCATCAGCGCGGCCCGCACCGCGCGCGACCGTATGTTCGATCGCTGGACCCGCACTTGGTCGCGGCGCGAGCGTCAGCAGCCCAAGATCGTCAACTACCTGTCGATGGAGTTCTTGCTCGGCCGCTTGCTGGAAGACGGCCTGGTCAACCTGGGCGTGCTCGAAGAGTTCCGGAGCGGCATGGCTTCGCTCGGCATCGACCTGAATCAGGTGCTGGAGCAAGAGCCGGACGCCGGCTTGGGCAACGGCGGCCTCGGGCGCTTGGCGGCCTGCTTCTTGGACTCGATGGCTACTTTGGGCATCGCCGGCATGGGCTACGGCTTGCGCTACGACTACGGCATCTTCCGTCAGGACATCATCGGCGGTCAGCAGCACGAGTCGCCCGATCAGTGGCTGCGCTTCGGCAACCCCTGGGAGATCGCGCGGCCCGAGCGCACCTACGTGGTCCGCTTCGGTGGGCGCGTGATTCAGTACACCGGCAGCACCGGGCGCTTGGTTCACGAGTGGGTCGACACCGACAGCGTGAACGCGATGGCGTACGACATCCCGATTCCGGGGTACAAAAACAACGTCGTCAACACGTTGCGCCTGTGGTCGGCCAAAGCCACCAACGATTTCGACATCTCTTACTTCAACCGCGGCGACTACATGAAGGCCGTTCAGGAGAAGAGCTGGACCGAGAACATCACGCGCGTCCTGTATCCGAACGACTCGCAGCCGGCCGGCAAAGAGCTGCGGCTCAAGCAGGAGTACTTCCTGGTCTCGGCCACGCTACAGGACGTGATTTCGCGCCACCTGCGTTACCACTCGGACCTGTACAACTTCCACGAACAAGCCATTTTTCAGATGAACGACACGCATCCAGCCTTGGCGGTGGCCGAGCTGATGCGCATCCTGGTCGACGTGCACGCCATGCCGTGGGACCACGCGTTCTCGCTGGTCAAGCGCTGCTGCGCTTACACCAACCACACCATCTTGCCCGAGGCGCTCGAGCGCTGGCCGGTGTGGTTGATGGAGCGCGTGCTGCCGCGCCATCTGCAGATCATCTACGACATCAACGCTCAGCACTTGGATGAGGTAAGAAAGGCTTTCCCGGGCGACACCGAGCGTTTGCGCCGCATGTCGCTGGTCGAGGAAGGCGCCGAGAAGCGGCTCAACATGGCGCACCTCGCCATCGTCGGCGGCTCCAAGGTGAACGGCGTCTCGGCGCTGCACTCGCAGCTGCTGAAGCAGACGTTGTTTTCCGACTTCTGCGACATGGAGCCCGCCAAGTTCATCAACGAGACGAACGGCGTCACGCCCCGCCGTTGGATGCTCAAGTGCAACCCGCGCTTGTCGGCGCTCATCACCAAGCACATCGGCGCCGGCTGGGAAATCGACCTCGATCAGCTGGAGCGGCTGGTGCCACTGGCCAACGACCCCGACTTCCAGGGCGAGTGGCGCGCCATCAAGCTGCACAACAAGGAGCGCCTGGCGACCGCGCTGCGACGCGACCTGCGCATCGAGCTCGATCCGACGCATTTGATTCAGTCGCAGGTCAAGCGTATCCACGAGTACAAGCGCCAGCTGCTCAACATCTTGCACGTCATTTCGCTGTACTTGGCGTACCGGCAGAAGCCGCCGTTCGACGTCACGCCGCGCACCTTCGTCTTCGGCGGCAAGGCCGCGCCTGGCTACGACATGGCCAAGCGCATCATCGCGCTCATCAACGCCGTCGGTCAGACGATCAACAACGACGTCAACGCGCGCCAGTTCTTGCGCGTGATCTTCGTCCCCAACTACACGGTATCGCTGGCCGAGCTGATCGTTCCCGCGACCGACGTCTCGGAGCAAATCTCCACCGCCGGTACCGAAGCGTCGGGCACCGGCAACATGAAGTTCTCGATGAACGGCGCGCTGACCATCGGCACGCTGGACGGCGCGAACGTGGAGATCCGCGAGGCGGTCGGCGAAGCCAATTTCTTCTTGTTCGGCTTGCGCACCGAGCAGGTCGCGCAAGCGCGCGAAGCCGGCTACGACCCGATGCAGCTCTATTACGCCGAGCCCGTCTTGCGCACGGTGTTGGACGCGGTCAGCTCGGGCATGTTTTCGCCCGACGACCACGGGCGCTTCAAGCCGATCATCGACTCGCTTTTGTACGGCGGCGATACGTACATGGTGTTGGCAGACTTCCTGAGCTACCTGCACTGCGAGCGCAGCGTCGAGGCCGCGTATCACGATCAAGTGGCCTGGACCCGCAAATCGATCCTGAACGTGGCCCACATGGGTCGCTTCTCCAGCGACCGCACTATCCTCAGCTACGCGCGCGATATCTGGGGCGTGTATGTGCCGCCGATCGGCGGTCCTCGCACGAGCGTGGTTCCTCCAAATTCCGTGCGCTGACGCGCACTGAATTTGGGTTTGGTTTCTGTTTGGCCTCGTGCTGCGCCTATTGCGCTGTGCGACTGATTTGACCAGACCGTAGTCGGGCGCCCGGCCTCGCCGGGTTTTGTTCACTACGGTCTTCGGGTGCCGATCGTGATCTGCTTTCGCCAAGGTGTGGGTGAGGGCGATCCAGCTCGCGGTTTGCGCTCGCGCGCATCGTTCGCGAACTGGGCGGTGGGCAGCAGACCAGCGGTGGGGCGTCAGAGATCGGCGGGCCAGCAGACCGGCGGGGTACTCGCTCGCGTTCGGGATGGGTCTTCTCCGCACCAAGCGACGGAGCGCCAGTGAGAGGGAATGGCGAACGCTCGCTCACGTGATGGGATTTCTCTTCGCGGATTGGTCTTACACGTGTGAGCAAATTTCCTGAGCGATATCGGGGCCCGTCCTCCTCCAAGGGCGTTACTCCATTTTGTAAGGGTTCTTCAGAAGCCAGGCGGGATTGCTTACAGGTGTTAGTACCGCCCCAAGGCGCGAGCGAGCTGTGAAATTATTCACGAAATTTGCTTACGCGGGTAAGACCGAATCGCGACGCGAGGAGTGGGTGCGGCGGCGGGCCTTTAGAGTGCTCGGGCTTGGTGTGCTCGGGCTTCAAGAGTGGTCGGTCTCCAAGACTGGTCGGGCTTCAAGAGTGGTCGGGCTTCAAGAGTGGTCGGGCTCCAAGGGTGGTCGGGCTTGGCGGTGTCGGGGGCATCCACTGGTGCGTGATGTTCCGAGGGTCGCCAGCGCGTGAGGCAGGCGGAAGCGCGAGGTCTTGCGGGCGCGCGAGCGGTCATGAAGGAGAGTGCGGAGCCGGCTAAGGGTTCCCGACGGGTGACGTGGACTTTGGGCCAGCGGAGTCGAATTGCCCCGGATGGGGGCGGGAACGGATGGGGGCTGGGAACAGCAGCAGAAATCTGCGTGTGGCGCAGAAGCTTTGATGCGGCCGGCCGCAAAATCTATCCCGCCCCGCGGGCTGAAGTTTGGATTGCACCCTGTCGCCTCAGGGGGGAAGATTCCTTCCTAACCAACCAGAGGAAATGCGATGTCAGAGCTCGAATCACTGAAGCAGTACACCACCGTCGTCGCCGACACCGGCGATATCGGTGCCATTGCTCAGTACAAACCGCAGGACGCCACCACCAACCCTTCGCTGTTGTTCAAGGCAGCTCAGCAGAAGGAGTACCGCGGCCTGGTGGACGAGGCGCTCAGCTACGCCAGCAAGAAAGCCGGCCCCGGTAGCGAGCAAACCGGCTTGTTCATGGACAAGCTGGCCGTGAACTTCGGCTGCGAAATCTTGAAGATCATCCCCGGTCGCGTGTCGACCGAGGTGGACGCCAGCTTCTCGTTCGACATCCAGGGCAGCATCCAAAAGGCTCGTCAGCTGATCAAGCTGTACGAGGACGCCGGCATCGCCCGCGAGCGCATCCTGATCAAGCTGGGCAGCACGTGGGAGGGCATCAAGGCCGCCGAGCAGCTGGAGAAGGAGGGCATCCACTGCAACCTGACGTTGCTGTTCAGCTTCGCCCAAGCCGTTGCCTGCGCCGAAGCCAAGGTGACGCTCATCTCGCCGTTCGTCGGCCGCATCTACGACTGGTACAAGAAGTCGACCGGAGCCGAGCCGTCCGTCGACGCTGATCCGGGCGTCGCCAGCGTCAAGCGCATCTACGACTTCTACAAGAAGTACGACTACAAAACGCAGGTCATGGGCGCCAGCTTCCGCAAGGTCGAGCAAATCGTCGAGCTTGCCGGCTGCGATCTCCTCACCATCAGCCCCGATCTCTTGGCGCAGCTGCAAAAGCGCGAAGGCACCTTGCAGAAGAAGCTGAGCGTCGAGGCCGCCAAGGCCAAGGACATTCCCAACGTCCACCTCGACGAAAAGACCTACCGCTTCGAGCACAACCAAGACCAAATGGCGGTCGAGAAGCTGAGCGAAGGCATCCGCGCCTTCTACGTGGATGGTCGCAAGCTCGAAAAATACGCGCAGTCTCTGATCGGCGCGTCAGCCGCGTAACGATGCTTTTCGGCTCGCGGTCTTCCCCGAAGCTCGCGAGCCCGAAAGGCGAACGGAGGCCCTGGATTTGGGGGTTTCCCTCCGAGCGAAATCGAACGGCACCGTCACTGGTGCCGTTCGTCATTTGACGGGTCCTCGCGCGTTCAATTCCGGCGCGCAAGAGCCGCTTCTAACCGCGCCATCTCGTTGATTTCGAGGTTTGGGACGAGGCCTTCGAGGCTTGCGCCGTCGCCGGCAGCTTGGGTTTTGGCCAACGCGCGCAAGAAATACGGCGGCACGGCGCGGAACAGCAGCCGCACGCGCAGGCGCGCTGGCGTCGTTCCTGCCGGCAAGTCGAACGCATACGGAAACGCGCGCTGCTCGCCGACGATCAACGGCGGGGTGGGCTTGCCAGTCGACGGGCGCACGCGCGGCACCGGCCCCCCCGTCAAGAACTGCACGACTGCTTCTTTCGAGCCGGGGGCGGCGCGAAGCTTGGGTTGGTTGCGCAGGTCGAGCTGAACGACGCCGTTGGCGTCGCGAAACAGCTCGATCTTGTCGAGCAGCATCTGTTGAAAGCTGACCAGCTGGCGATCGGTCGCGGCGCAGCCGGTCAGGAACGCTTTCATGCCATTGTTCGCGTCGTCCAAGATGCTGCCGTCGCACAGGTCGTCGGTGGGGCGGAGCACTTGACCAGAGCTCGCCAGCAGCTGCCCGCCCGCATCCAGCAGTGAAACCTCGAGCCACATTTGCCGAACGAACGCGAAGCCACCGGGCAGGTTGTGACCCGTGCCGGTGTTTTGCAGCGAAATGTCGAACGTCACGCGCGTGCCGCTCACGTTCAGAGTGCCGTCGACCAGCGACAGCGCGCCCGCGCGGTGCAGCAATGCCTCCCGCTCGGCGCGGCTTTCATTTTGCACCTTCGGATCGTCGAGCGGGTAGTCGACGGCGACGAAGCGATGGCTCCGCAGCCGCCGCTTGGGGGCGTCACCGTCTTGTTCGAGCGGGATGAGCGCGCTCTCGGCCGCGCGCGTGCCGGCCACGGCCGGCATGTGGCAGTCCACGCAACCGGGGCCACCCAGCTTGGCGAAGTCTTGCCATTCGTCGAACAACGTCTGCAGCACCAAATCGGTTCCGCGCTCGATCTTGCCGTCGCCGTTACGGTCGTATTGCACCGAGTGGCAGTTGCGACACAGCTGCGACGGATCCTTGAACAGCGGCGTGGCTTTGCTTTCGTGAAATGCGTTGCCGACCGGATCGTCGATGGGACCGAAGAAGGTGTGACCTGGCTGCAAGCCGTCTTGAAACGCGGTCAAACCGCCGCCCGCGGTCTTGGCTTCACCCTGCCACTGATGGCACACCGAGCAGCTGACGCCTTCGCTCAGCAGCGCGGGCTCGGCCAGCGCGCCCTCGGCCTTGAACGGCAAGAGCGGCGACTTGGCCAAGGCGGTGGCGATGGGCCCGTGGCAATTGACGCACACGTTCTCGGGATCGGGCGAGCTGGTGCTGACCAAGGTTTCGCGGTGAGCCAGGTTGGTTTGCGCAACCATCACCGGGCTGGTCAGGGCATGAGCGTGCATGGACGTGCGCCACTCGTCGACCACGCGCTCGTGACAGCTTCGGCACTCGCCCGAAGGATGGTAGGCGCCCAGGGTGCTGCCCATGAATTGGCCGAGCGGCGCCACTTTGGCCGGAACGTCGAGCGCCGACAGCACGTGCAGCGGCAGCAGCATCAAAAAAAGCAGGCTCACCGGTACGTGCAACACGCGCAGACCTTGAAGCAGCTTGCGGTAGCGGCCTTGCCGGCGCGCGCGCACCAACATTTGGTGGCGAGTGCGCGTGAGCCGCACCAGCTCTTGAATCAGCCCCTGCTCCTCGGGCGGCACGTTGCGAGACGCCTGCGCAATCTCGGGATCGCTCGCCGTCACTTGCTGTAGCCACTCCACCATTTGGCGGAGGGCGGGGGAGCGGCCGGCGCTCAGCTTGTCGATCTCGACCTGCGCGGTGGCGGCGCGGGTGTGGCTGGCGGCTTGCGAGTAGTGGCCGACCTCGGCCGCCGCCTTGGCCGGCACGACACCGTAAATCAGCCGCCAAATCAGGCCGCTAACCACCAAGAGCAACAGTGTCGACAGCAGCAGCTTGCCGAGCGAAAACTCGAGCCCGACGCTGCCATAGCCCGCGTGCAGGAACGCCATCAGCACGCACAGCGCGCCCAAGTACACGTGACCCCACAGCCAGCCGGCCATGGTGCCGATGGGCATTTTTTCTTGCAGGCTGCGCTTGCGCAACGTGTACAGAAACGTGAGAACGCCGAAGGCCACGCTGGACACGCCGAACACCAAGCCGCTCAGCGTGTAGCCGCGGACTATAGCCGGAAAGTAGGCGTACTCGCTGAGCCAGCCGCCGTCGATCGCTACCACCACGGCCGTCGATACGAGCGCGGCCAAGAGCGACAACACCAGCCACACCCACTGGTGCTCGAGCAGGCTGCGGCGTTTGGCGAGCGGGCGACTCAAGCGGGCGGCCTCAACGAGTTGCGCGGGGTGGCGTTGGCCAACGCCTCACCCGGGTCGATGCGGAACGCAGCGCCGACCGGGCAAGCGGTGACGCAGGCGTAGTCCGAATACTCGGCACACAGATCACACTTGACGGCCACGCGCGCCGCTTTCGGATCTACGGCTTCCAGCGCTCGCTCGCGCAGGCTGCCGGTGGCTAGAAAATCGAGCAAGCTGACCAAGATGCTCGGCTTCGGCTTCTCGACCGCGTGCATGCTGATGTTGCCATAGGGGCAGCGCTGGGCGCATGAGCCGCAGCCGATGCAGTTCTCGGGTACGATTTTGATCTCACCGCTCGGCAGGCGCACGATGCCGTCGACGCTGCACATCAGGCAGGTGGGGTCGTCACAGTGCCGGCAGGCGGTGGGAAACATGTACGTTTCCACCTGGATGCCGCGCAGCTGCAGCCGGCTGTTGCCGTGGCGGCGCTCGCAGGCGTCGATGCAGTTGCTGCAGGCGGTGCAGCGCTCCTGGTCGATGACCAAGATTTCGTGCCCCTTGGCCAGGCCGGCTTCGACCAGCACTTCGGCCTCCAGGGCGCGGCGCGTGCCGGCCAGGTCCGGGTTGACGCGCGGGCGCGGTGGACCCGACGGCCGTCCGGGCGCAATACTGGCTTCGGGCGGGCGGATGCCGACGTGGGCGGCGCGCGCCAGCGCTTCTGCCTCGAAGCCGGCTTGGTGCAGGGCGACCGCCGCCTGCGGATAGCGCACCAACAGCGCCGACAGCGCCGCGCCCGGCACGCGGATCACCTCGGAGCGGCTGGCCGCTTGCACGGTGTAGCCGACCGTCGCCTCGCGGTTGAGCAGCGCCAGCACGCCGAACACGTTGCCTTCGCGAAAGTAGGTGAGCACGCGCTCGCGGCCAGGAAAGCCGGGCTCGGGCGCCTCTCGTTGGCTGGCGCGCAAAAAGCCACTGCGCACCAAGAACAAGTCGCGGGGAGCGTCTTGTTCGTTGAACAAGACGCTGCCGGTGGGCAACAGCTCGAGTCGAGATGACCACAGCAGCTCGGCGACTGCCGCCTCCGGCAACGCACCCAACCCGCCGGGGTTACGCGAGTAGCTCCACAGCGCGCGCTTTTCGTACAAGGCGTCCAGAGACGCTCGCACCTCGGGCGCTTGCTCCATCAGCTGCAAGACGGCGATTTTCGGCACCTCGAGCACGATGGACAGCTCCTCTGCCAGCACCGTGAAGGGCTCGGCGGAGTCGCTGAGCACGCCCATCTCCCCGAAGAAGCTGCCCTGGGCCAGCTTGAGCACGTGGATGGCCACGCCGTTGTGGCCGGCGCTCTGCTGCTCCAGCGTGCCCGAGAGCACGACGCACAGCCGCTCGTGAAATTCGCCCTCTTTGCACAGCTCTTCGCCCGGGACCAGCATGCGCAGCGTCGACTTGAGCACCAGCCGGCGCAGCGCCACCGGGCTTGCGCCGCGGAATAGCTGTAGCTCGCCCAGCTTCTGCGACAAGCCGTCGAGCGTAATGCCCGACGCGAACACGACGGTGCGGGCTTGCAGCATCAGCTCGTGGTCGGGAACGCTGTCTTCGAGCTTGAGCTTGTTGAGCAGCACCATGTCGGCGCGGTTCAAGTCGGCGGGGCAAGCCGGTACGCACTGCCGGCACTGGGTGCAAGCCGTCACGAAGCGCCCCACGTTGGCGTCGGTGATGGTCGGCAAATGCACGGCCGCGTTCAAGTCGGCGATCGTGACGTGGCGCGACTCGGTGATCGGACAGGCCAGCAAGCAGTCGTTGCAGCCAATGCAGGCCAAGACCTCGCGCTCGACCGATTCCTTCAGCGTCTGATCGGCGGCGTTGCTCATGCTTCCTCGAAGCGCAGCAGCGCGCCGGACGAAATCAGCAGCATTTCTCCGCCTTTCAGCGGCGCCCACTCCGGGCCGAGTGGGGCGCCGCTTTTGAACGTGCGCCCACCCGACAAATCGCGCGCGAAACAGGTGCCTTGGTGCAGCGTGAGCTCGAGCTCGTAGGGCGCCGCGCCGGGCACGCGCAGCTCGGCGTCGGGGGCGCTGCCCACCCGCAAGCGCTCGGCGAATGCTGCCGTTTGTCCGAGTCCCGCGCCGGACGTGACGCTCAGGCGCGCCATCGGCCGGAACGCGGCCAGCCGGTCCATGGTCGGCGCGCGCGTGTACGCGATGGCCACGGCGCCGACTTGGAACACCTCGCCGTCGCCCAGCACCAGCTCTTGGCCGGGCGGCAAGCGGACGCCGCGCGCATAGGTCCCGCCCGGGCTGCCCAAATCGGACAGGTAGTGCAGGCCTTGGGCAAGCCGCACGCGGGCGTGCAGCGCCGTGACGCTGGGGTCGAACACTTGCAAGTCTGCGCTGGCGCCGCTGCCGATGCTGCAGCTATCGGTGGAGAGCAAGAACGACAGGCCCATGCTCGGGCCCGAGCGCAGCTCGAGGCGCGGCAGCGCGATCAACGGCTCGTTGGCGGTTGCGGCCTTGACCAACACGCTCGAGCGAAACACCAGCTCCGTGCGCCCGCACAGCACGCGGTCTCCGTCGCGCAGCGCATGAGCGCCGGCCAGGGGCAAGCCGTTGACCCAAGTTCCGGTTTGGCTGCCGGCGTCCCGCAAATACAGCGCGTTTCCGTGTTGTGCGATCTGCGCGTGCAAGAACGCCACCGCCGGGTCGTTCAAGCGAATGGCCGATTCGGGCGCGCTGCCGATGCTGCACACTTTGCCGCTGATGGGCAGCACGTGACCTTGGATCTCGAAGCGCGCTTCGATCGGTTGCTCGCTGACGAGCGGCTCGGGCGGCGCCTCGGCGTGCAGGCCAATCGACAGCATTTTGGTGCGACGGGGCTGAGATGCCGGCAAGAGCGAGGTACGGGACGGCAACTGCGACGTGCGGCTCGGCAGCTGCGACGTGCGGGCCGGCAAGACCGAGGTGGGAACCGGGGCGACGGCGCCGCGCGAGCTGGGCAAAGCGACGGTGCTGGGACTGGCTGCGCCCACCGCCTGCATGACAGCGCTGTCGAGCAGGGCGGTGCCGGCGCGCTGACCCAAGCCCGCCAGCGCCACGCTCATGCTGACCACCTGCGTGCCGCGCAGCTTGGCCGCCGGCACCGCGCGCGTGCTGCCGCGTTGGATCTCCGGCTTGGCCAGCAGCTTTTGCGTGCCCAAGAAGCCCGAGACGTCGAAGCTGGCATCGAGCAAGCGCTTGGCGACGCTGCTCACGTCGGCCCCAGCGTCGATCAAGCGCTTGAGGCCGCGGCCGATGCTGCGAACTTTGGCCTGCTTTTCCCCGATCAGCAGCGCGCCCTTCACGCGCCCGCCCTCCAGCACCAGCTTGCGATAGGCGATGTGGCCGGTGCCGCGCGGAAAATCCACGAGCGCGGTGCGCCCCGCCGCGTCGTCGATTTCGCCCAGGCGCGCGAAATCCAAATCGAACAAGCGAGTCGCGAAGTAGTGCACGCCGGGGCGGTACTGCTCTTGGCCGCCGCACATGTTGACAGCCGCGACGCGGCCTTGATGGCGCGCCGGCTCCCACAAGCCTAGCTGCTCGCCCTCGACGCTGGCGACGTCACCCGCCGCCCAGACACCAGGCACCGAGCTTCGCAGCGTTACGTCGACCTTCACGGCCCCGTTGGGCGTGCGCTCGACGCCGCTCTCGTCGAGCAGCTCGCTGTTGGGCACGATGCCGAGCGCGGTAGCTACCAAATCGCAGGCGATGCGCCGGCCGGTGTGGGTGACGATCGACCCCACCGCGCCGTTGGGACCGGGCTCGGCCAGGGCGATCTCTTCGCCCAGCACGACCTCCACGCCGGCTTTGCGCAGGCGCGCCGACAGCAAGTCGGACGCCACCGCGTCCAGCGCGCGCGGCATGAAGCGGGGCGCGCGCTCGAGCAGGGTGACGTGCACTCCCCGTTCCAGCAAAGCGTGCGTCCACTCCAAACCCAGCGCGCCGCCGCCCAGCACCACCGCGCGCCGTACGTTGCCACGCAAGGTATCGACCACGCGCCGCGCGTCTTGGATGGTGCGCAACGTGAGCACGCCGTGCAGGTGGCCACCGGGAAAAGCCGGCGGTCGCGCGCGCGCGCCGGCCGCGACCAACAGCGCGTCGTAGCGCAGCGCAGTCGGGTTGCCGCTGCACCAGACCTCGCGCTTGGCCGGATCGACGCGCAGCACGCGCGTGAACATGCGGTCGATGCGGCGCGCTTCGTAGAAATTCGGCGCCACCGCCCACAACTGATCTTCGCGCAGCTCGCCCAGCAAGAAGTTGGTGAGAGCGGCCCTGAAATAGCCCGGGTTCGGATCGTCGCAGAAGATGCCGACGGCCGCCTCCGGCTCCCGTCGCCGGATCTCTTCTGCTGCCGTGAGGCCCGCTGCCCCATCTCCGACTATCAAGTATCGCTTGCGGGCCATGGCTGCTGAAAATCCCTGCGCACCGTATCCGTTAGCCGAGCGATTGGCCCTCCGCACCGCTGCCGGGAAGCCGCGCGATAGTACACCATTGCGGGGCCCTCGAAAGGCCGGCAAAGTAGGCGTCATGCGTCTCGCCCCGTACCGCGCCGTGCTCTCGCTCTTCGGTCTTCTTGCGCTGGGCTCGGTCCTCACGGGCTGTCCCGAGAAGGGCGCACCGCCCGACAAGACGACGGCCGAGCCGGAGCGCGCCGAGCCGGATGACGAAGGCAAAGCGGCCGACACGAAACGCCCGGCCGCGGCGGCTCCGGCGCCCGCTGCACCCGCGGACGACAAGAAGCCCGACGAAGACAAAGACAAGGGCGGCTGGTAGCGCGCAAGCGCTCTCGTTCGCGCGTCGTGCTCTCGCCGACGGCGCTTCAGCTCCGGCGCGCGACAGAGAGCTTTTGTTCCAGCTCGGCCAATAGCGGATAAGCGCGGCGTCCCAGCGCCCCGCCTGCGCTCACGGCTCGGTGCAATAGTTTGCGCGTTCCGGCCAGGGTCGGCCCGGGTAAGCGCACCAGTTGTTTGCCCTCGGCCACGCCCACCGCGGCCTCGAGCAAGCTTTCGGGCAGCTCCTTCAACAAGGCCAAGACCTGCGGCACCTCGTCGGGATTGGGCTTTTCGAAATGCAGCGACAACACGCCCAAGAGTCGCTGCGGTAGCCGTTCGAACAATGCGGCGAGCGCGCCGCCGCTGAACGGCTCGAGCCCACGCCGAGCGAGCCAACTATCCAGCACGCTCTCGGGTGCATGGCGCACCAGCTCGGCCGTCAGCGGCAGCGCGTCGGCCAGCACCGCTTCCTCGATGGCGGCCCACGGCTCTTCCCGCAAACGGTCGAACGGCATCGGCTTGTCGCGCGCGTCGGCCAACAGCGGTCGCAGCAGCTCCCGGGGAATGTGCGCCCAAAACAAGCCCTCGGGGTCGTTGTCGGGCAGCAGAAAGTCCGCGCCTTCCGCGGGCCGCTCGGCCGCGTCCCAAGCTTGCCACACCGCGCGCGCCACCTCCGCCCACGGCACGTCGATCGTGATCGCGGCGGCGCGCGTGGCGGCTACCAAGAGCCCCGCGCGTCCGCGCCCCAAGCCCGCGACCGTCGGCCAAGTCAACACGCCGTGCATGACCTCTTCGACGACTACCGCCGGCTGCTCGAGGGGGTGCGGAGTATCGACGCCCACCAGCGCGCCGACGCTGGTGCGCAGCCGCCCGATCAACGCAAATACGCCCAGCCCCGACGCTTGGCTCAGCTTCGGCGAGTCCAGGCCCAGCGCGACTTGGTCCAGCAGCTGGCCGAAGCGCGAGTCGATGTCTCGCGCGTTCCACGGCCGCAACAGCGGGTGGCGGCGCGCGTGGCTCGGCAAGTCTTCCGACAAGCTCAGCGCCGCCAGCAACCAAAAGGCGTGCCGCTCGCTGCGTTCGCGCTCGCTGCCGCGCAGCACGCGCGGCAGTGGCAGCTCGCCCTCCAGCTCCAACATCAGCTCCAGTTGATCCTCGAACAAGCCCTCGCGCAAATCGCGTGGCAGCTCGGCTCCCTCCAACAGCGCGAGCCCGGCCGCTACGAAGCCCAGCTCGAGCGCGCCCACGTACGACAAGCTGTCCGGATCCGCGGTCTCGAGTAACGGCTCCAGGCTCACCCCGTTCGTGGCGCGAGCGCGCTCCACCACGTACGCGGCTACTTCATGGCGGGCCGAGCCTTCCAACAGCGCCGCTCCCCACTCGTGGGGCGACGCCGCCGCCAATGCGGCCACCGCTTCGTTCAGCAGCGAGCGGGCGACGAAGCGCGGGCCGAGCTTCAAGCGATCGTCGGCGGTTGCTTCCAACAAGCCCGCCTGCTCGAACGAGCGAATCACGCGAAAGGCCCCGGGCGGCAGCTTGCGCGCGGCGCGCTCCAAGTCGGCGCTGCGCAGGGCGCCCGGCCCGCTGCCGAGCGTCATCTTCAGCCAATCCAAGTCCGCTTCGCGCTGCAGCTCTTCGGGCACCAGCTGCAGCCAACGCTCGCGCGGGCGCGGCGCGTCCCAAGGCAACGTGTCTTCGGCCAGCAGTCGTCGCACCAACGCCACCAGTGCGCCGTAGCCATTCTTGCGAAAGAACGCGGTGTGCGACGCGTCGGGATCCAGCGATGCGGTGAAGCGCGCCTGCGCGTAGCGACGCACGGCCTGCTCCAGCCCCTCCGAAAGCACGCGGGTCCCGAGCTCGTCGGCCAGCCCGCACAAGCCCAAAGCCGCACCCGGGCTGTCGACGATGCCGCGCTCGAGCGGCTCCGCCGAAAGCCAGGCCAGCACCCGCTCGGGCTCGAAGCGACCGTCTTGAGGCGAACGCTCCGCCACCCAGGCAACGAGCGCGCGCAAGTACGTTTCGGGCTCGGGCGTGTGCACGAGGCGAAAGGCGTGCGGGGCGCGAGGTGGCGACGGGGCTGCAATGCACAAGCGCAGCTCCGGTGGGAGGGGCCCAATTGGCTCGTCCTCGGGCGCTTCCAGCTCGACGAACACGGCGCCGTGAGCGGGCAGCTTCGCTTGGGCTTCGCGCCAAGTCTCGGCGTGCACGAAGCGCGCAAGGCCGCGCGCTTCCAGCCAACGACCCACCAGCGACCTTCCGGCGCCGCTCGGGGCGATCCAATAGACGCCGGCAAAGGTCGCCGGCTCCAGGACCTCACCCGGGATGCCCGGAAACAGGGGCTCCTCGAGCAGGGACAACGCCCGGGCGGCCGGCAGCGAGCGCAGCCGTAGCACCTGCCCGGACGGCCCCTCTTGGCGGCGCCGTACCCTGGTCCGGATGTCGTCCAGCGATGCCCCGAGCGCTTTGGCCAGCGCCACCTGTGCCCCTGGACGGTCGCCCAGCCAGTCGAGCTCTTGGTCGCGGTCGAGCTTGCTGAACAGGGCCGCCAGGGAGCGCGGCTGCATCTTGGTATCGCTCGGCCAGTCTCCCGAACGGAGGGCAGAGCGCGACAGATCGCCCAGGCTCCGCATAGGAGTCGGCGCCTGCTGCATCAAATCGCGAAGCCAGCCCATATTTCCCGCCGAGGCGGTTGCATATCATTCGCACAATGCACGCATTATGCAAAAAGATGCACAATGGACGCGCAAATTAGGCCGGATCGCCCACACCAGAAGGTGGGCTCCAGCCCCCAGATCGATTTTGCGTCTCAACCGCCGCCGCGGCCGTCTTGGCCGTCAGAAACGCTACTTAACGCGCCAGCCGCCCTCGTTCAGCTCCAAGATGTAACGGCCACCGGCTTCCAATTTCAAGCCCGCCACGTGCTGGTAGCGGCCGTCCCTATCGACGGCCCGGGCGTCCCAGCGGCCGGGCCCCGGCACCACGACTGGTACGCGTTGGCCCATGCCGATGGCCCCGGCCAACAGGTCGCCACCCCACAGGTTTTGGGCCTCGGGCGAGTCGTTGTCGATCTGCTCCGGGATCGATTCGGTCTTGGCCAGGTACAGGTTGTTGATGGGCACGTCCGTGAGGTTCTTCACCTCGAGCTGGATGGCGCCCTGACCGGTGCCGGTTTTGACCGTGACCAGCCGGGTCGGCGCGCCGCCGCAACCGGTGACCGCCCCCAGCCCGACCGCCGTGGTCAACGGCAACAGCAGAGCCAGACCGAGCCAAGGACGGCGTTGATACATGCCCAGCATGGGGTCGCAGATTAACACGCTATGGTTCGCGCAATGGAAGGAATCCCCTCCTACGTTGCGATGTACCTCATGTTCGTGTTCAGCACGACGTGTCATGAGGCCGCGCACGCCTTCGTGGCTCAGCGGGGTGGGGACGACACCGCTTATTCACTCGGGCACGTGACGCTCGACCCGATGCCGCACATCGTGCGTTCGCCGTGGGGCATGGTGATAGCGCCGCTGGTTGGCCTCTACACCATGGGCTGGCCGATTGGTTGGGCGTCGGTTCCGTACGATCCCTATTGGGGGCAGCGCCATCCGCTACGTCGCGCGGCGATGTCGATGGCCGGGCCGGCCGCCAATTTCACGATCGCGTTCGTGTCGATCGCCATCCTGCGCGCCTTGCTGGAAGCGGGAGTTTATCACCTGAGCGGCACCGGCGTGCACTCGGGCTTCGTGTACCTCAACGACGGCGTGCCTCAGAACTCGCCCTTGGCGGCGGTGGCGTTCCTGCTGTCCAAGTTGTTCGTGCTCAACCTGCTGCTCGGCGTGTTCAACCTGATGCCACTGCCGCCGCTCGACGGTTCGGGCGTGGCCGAGGGGCTTTCGCCGCGTGGCTTGGGCTCTCTGTACGACCGGCTGCGCGAGGTCCCGGGCCACGAGCTGCTCGGTTGGATCGCGGCTTCCCAGCTGTTTCGCTACGCATGGCAGCCGCTCGATCACCTGATCGCGGTCGCGCTCGGGTTTTGATAGGCTCGAAGATCGTTGTCTCGGCCCGGCTTCGTTCCGCTCGTTTTGCTCGGCGCTTGCGTGCTGGGGATGCCCGCGCCTCGGTCGCTGTACGCGCAGAATCCAGCCGCTGCCGAGGCCCTGTTCGAGCAAGCGCGCGCGGCCATGGCTGCTGGCAGCTTCGACATCGCTTGCGCGCGCTTCCGCGACAGCGACAAGCTCGACCCCGCCGTCGGCACGCGCTTCAACTTGGCTGATTGTGAAGAGCGGCGCGGCCGAGTGGCTACGGCGTGGAGTCTGTTCCGCGGCGTGCTGTCGGAGCTGGCCCAAGACGACGACCGCCGGCCGATCGCCGAACAGAGGGCGCACGCGCTCGAGCCACGTGTTCCCTACTTGAAGATGCAGCCCGGCGCCGACACGCCGCCCCGCGTCCACGTACGCATCGACGGTGTCGAGCTAGGTGAAGGCAGCTTCGGCGTCGCTTTGCCGATGGATCCGGGCGCGCACCAGTTGGTGCTCGTCCCTGCCGAGGGCGGCGCGGGGCAGCAAAGATCCTTTTCGCTCCGTGAAGGCGAGCACCTCGATTTGCCGATTCGGTTCACGTCGTCGTCGTCGTCACCGCCGTCAGCAGAGCGAGCCAACGACGCGCCTGCAACTGCGCCCGACGACGAGGAGATTTTTCCGGCTCAGAATTCGCAGCAGAAGTGGGCCTACGTAGCCGGGGGCGTGGGCGCCGCCTCGTTGTTGTTCGGCGCGGTGACGGGCATCGTGACCCTGAACAAGAAGAACACGGCGGAGACCAACTGCAGCGAGCGTCGCCACGTCTGCAACCAGGCGGGCGTCGACGCCAACGAATCCGGCAAGACGTTCGGCACGCTCAGCGCGGTGGGGCTGAGTGTCGGTGTGCTGGGCTTGGCGGCGGGAGCCTACTTGTGGCTGACCGCGCCCGAGTCGGCGCCACCCGCCGCGCACTCTTCCATACCTGGGCGCCGTGGCTTTCCCGTTCGTCCCGAGCTCGGTTATGCCCCTGGAACCGGTTTTCTGGCGCTCTCAGGGAGCTTCTAGCTGATTGTGAGTTACCGTTAGGGGGCCGTGCTGCGTCTCGCTCCTTCGTCGGTGTGGTTAGGGTCGCTGGTGCTGCTCACGCTGCCCGGCTGCTTGGTGTCGTTCAACGACTACCCGCTCGGCGACCCCCAGCTCGAGCCCGCGGTCACGGCGGGTCGGGCCGGCGCGGCCGGCAGCGCCAGCTCGTTATCGAGCGCCGGGAGCTCGACCGGTGGCAGCAGCGCCGGTGGTAGCAGCGCGGGCGGTGCCCCCGACATGCCCGGCGAGCCCAATTCGCTTCTGATCGATGACTTCGAGGACGGTGACGCCGCCATCTTGGAGCAGCAAGGTCGCAGCGGCAGCTGGTACGCCGCCAACGATGGCCGCGGCATGCAGACGCCGCCCAACAATGCGGCGCTCGTGCCGAGCCCTCTCATGCCGGCGCGCGGCAAAAGCACGCGCGGGGTTCACACTTTTGGCGGGCCGTTCAGCACCTGGGGAGCTTTGATCGGCACCGTGTTCGCGTCGAACGACGCCGCAGGCGTGCCCTACGATTTGAGCGACTATCGGGGCTTACGGCTGTGGGTCCGCTCGGGCGCCGCAGGCCCTGCTGCCAAGCAGGTGCGTTTGAACTTGCGCACGCCCGCGACCGTCCTGGGCGAGGGCTGCACGGTGTGCAGCGATCACTTCGGCGTCGAGATTCCGTTGACCGCGAAATGGGCGCAAATTGACGTGCCGTTTTCGACGCTGAAGCAGGTGGGCTACGGGCAGCCGAAGTTGGCGGCCGTCGACCTGACGCGCGCGCTGGGGATCGAGCTGTTGTTTCCGCCGAACGTGACCTTCGACCTGTGGGTCGACGACGTCGAGCTGTACTGAGCGCGATCGACCCAAGGCGTCTGGCCCCGCCGGGTCAGAGGGCTATGGACGAGCTACGAGAGAGCTCATTGTTGTTTTCGCTCGAGGGGCTGCTCGAGACCGAGCGCGAACGCGTGCAACGCGAGGCGCGAGAGGCAAAAAAGCGACGCGATGACGAGATGATCCGCGTCGCCGAGCAGGCGTCGCGTCGTCGTCTTGCCGCGGCGCAGGAGCGCGAGTCGTTGGAACGCCGGCAAGCGCTGGAAAAAGAGCGCGAACGGCTCGAGGAAGAGCGCATCGACGCCATGAAGCGCGCCACCGTCGAACGGGCGCGCATCGAGACCGAAGCGAAGCTTCGGCTGGTGGAGGTGGAGCAAGCACGGCAGCACGAGCTGCGGTTGACGCAGCTACGTGAAGCGCAACGGACGGCGCGCTATCGCACGCTGACCTGGCTCAGCTCGACGGCGTGCGCGCTGTCAATTGCGGGGGCTTTGGGCGCTTATTTCGGCTTCATCGCCCCGGCGCAGGCGCAGCAAAAAAAGCAGCTGGAGGCCGTCATCAGCGCCAACTCCGAAAAGGCCAAGGCGACCGAGCGCGCGCTCATTGCCGAGCTCAGCAAGAACGAGGCCTTGAGCCAGCGACTTCAGCGGCTGGAAGCGGAAAGAAATGCGCCGGCTCCGGGCGGCGCGCCCGCGCCGTCGGTCCCCACGCGCGGCGGCGGCAAAGGCCCGAGCAAAGGCCCGAGCGGCGCCACGACCCAGACTCCGAGCAACTGCCCCGACGACGGTGACCCGCTCCGTGGCTGCTTGTCAGGGCGTCGCCGCTAGCGGGCAGGCCAAGAAGTTCCAATCCCAAACGCCGTCTGCGCAAACCGCGTTCACGCCGTTGCCGGTGGCGCAGGAGCCGTAGCCGCACGGCGCGTCGACCGAGCACATTTGACCCTTATTGGGTGGCAGCTTGGGACACGCGCCGCCACCGGAGCCAGCCGCGCACGCCCAAACCGTTTCGTTGGTGCACGCGCCGCCGTTGCCGCAGCCGGTGCACACGCAGTAGACGCCGTCGGTGGCGTTGAGCATGCAAGGCTTGGAGCTGCCGGCGTCGCATTTGTCGCCCGCCACCAGTGTCGGGCACGCATGCAGCGTCTCGCAGCTGGGCTTCTCGATCTGCCACTTGCCGTTGTCGCACTTGGCGACGGGGCGACAGGCCGTGCGAACGTCCGCGGTGTAGCTGCAGACCAAGCCATCGGCACAGCCTCCGCCCTGGGCCGGCATCGTCCGCGGGCAAACCTCGTCGATGGGAGCGGGGCCGGTGCCGGCCACGGTGCTAGAGCCGGCGTTGCCGGTGGTGCCCGCGATTGGCGGCGCGCCGCCCGCCAGCAGATCGCCGGCGATGCCGAGATCACCCGCGACGCCGATCAGGCCGCCGTTGCTGAAGTCGCCGGCCGTGCCGCTGCCGGCGGTGCCGACCTTGCCGCCGCTGCCGACGTCCTTGCCCCCGTTGCCGCGACCAGCACGATCGAGCGCGCCACCCGCGTCGGTGCCGGCGGAGCCGTTGCTGCCGCCTTGGCCGTCCTCGTTGGACGTGAAGGCGGAGCCGCTGCAAGCGAACGCAACCGTGCCCAGAGCAATCCAAGAAAGAGCCCGCATACTCGACATTCTAACACTGGGTACCTTGCGTGACTGCTAGTCAGGCAACGAACGTAGCTTATTCGAGCCAGCCGACCTCGCGCGCGGTGGCGGCGCCGATCCACAGCTCTTCCAGGCTCTCCGGCGGTCGTTCGGACGTCGGTGAAAGTGGGAGATTTCTCGCCATCAGCTCCGCGCCTCGCTGCGGATAGCGCGGCTCTCGCTCGGGCTCCGCGAAGCCATCGGGAAAAATGGCGCGACCCGCCGCATCGTATTTGTCGGACGCACCGAGCGTGTGGAACAGCTCGTGCGCGGCGACGAACAGCGCAAAATCGAGCATGCCGTCGTCGACGTCGGCTTGCGCGACGCCCACACGCCCGCCGTCTTCGCTCTCGCCCTCCACCGAGTTCCAGTCACCGTGCGACGGCTTGAGCACCAGGTAGATGCGCGCGTCGTAGCCGCGCCACTCCACGCCACCGCGTTGGTCCAAGTCGCGAGTCCACCGCCACAGCTCGTAGCCGTGGCGTACGAGCCCCCACACGTCCTGAGCGCCGACGTGCGGTGGATCGCGGTCAGCGGTGACGGGGCCCTTGACCACCAACGAAAATGGCACGACGCGCCGTCCGCCCTGGCGCAGAAGCTCATGATTCAACCTGCGTTCCAGCTCGAAGGCGCGGCCGGTGAGCGCGTGCAGCGTCGCAGGCGCGATGGTTTCTCGCTCGACCAGCACCAAGGCCACGCGCACCGGCTGCGTCCAGGCTCGGCGTTGACGCCGCCGCCACCAATCGTTACCCGCCCAGAGCAACACCCCGCCCAGGATGATCAGCAGCAGCGTGACCCGTACGCGATAAAACCAGCCTCGGGCCGCCACCCCCGCAGTCTATAGCGCCACGGTTCAAACGACGATGGCCACGATGCGCGCCCACGACCAATAGGCGGCCAGGACGCCGATCGCGTACAGCGTCGGGGTCCGCGCGCGGCCGAGCCAACGCTGCGACCAGGGTAGGTGCACGAGCCCGAACGCCAGGGCAACCATCAGCAATTGCCCGATTTCCACGCCCGCGTTGAAGGTCACGAGGGCCAACGGCAAGTGACTTTGCGGCAGCCCAATGTCTTTCAGCGCCCCGGCGAAGCCGAGGCCGTGCACCAAGCCGAATAGAAACGACACTAGCGCCGGCCAGCGCCGCGCCAGGCTTCGTTCGTGGCTCAGGGCCTCACTGGCGACCAGCACGATCGACATCGCGATCGTGGCCTCGACCGGGGGAGAGCGCAGCGTGAGCAGCCCGAAGGCGCCCAGCCCGAGGGTGATGCTGTGCGCCAGCGTGAAGGCCGTGATGGTGCCGATCAACCGCCGGCGAAATCCAACCAAGAACAGCAAGCCAGCGACGAACAGCAGATGGTCCGCACCGCTCAAGATGTGCTGGACGCCCAGCACCAAGTAGGCGCGCGCGATTTCGCCGCGACCGCGCCGGTCGTCGGCGGAGCCGTACAGCTGCACGCTCGGGTGGGACCCGGTCAGCGTGTACACGTAGCTCTGACCGTCGAGCCAGACGACCTTCACCAGCGCGGCCGAGTAGCGTTTGCCTACGCCGTCGATCGACAGCGTGCCCTTCAGTCCGGCCTCGCCGCAGTGCAGGTAGCTCGGGTCCGCCGCGCAGGCTTCGGGCCAGTGCGGCGTGAGGTCATTGCACAGCGGACGCTTGTCGTTGGTGGCCGACCAGCTCCACAAAAACTCGCCGGGTGAGGTCTCGCGCACCTCCATTTCGGCCATCGACATTTCGTGAGCGCGCGCCGGCGTCGACAGCAGCGACGCGACCAAGCCGAGCACCAGCAAGAACCAAATAGGCACGGGGCGATTCATGGGTTGGCTCCGCTATTCCGGGGATGACCCGTGCTCGGCGCTCTCGTATTCGATCCTGTACTTCTTGGTCAGCTCGCGGACCGCCAGCGAGCGCTGCTCGGAGGCGATGGCGTCCTTCCAGTCTTGCAGCACGACGCCATGCAAGTTGTCGAAGACGGCCGGCTTGGGCGCGGTGATGGAGTTGAGCCGCACGACACGCCAACCAGCGGTCGTGGCCAGCGCCTGCCACTCGCCGGGTTTCGCTTTTACCAGCGCTTCGGCCAGCGCTGGGCCATAGCTTTGCGCGAGGTTTTCGTGGGGCCGGCCTTTGAACACGCGTAAGCCCGCTTTGGCGTCGCCCGGCGTGCCCGCGTTCAAGTCGGCCGCAAAGGCGCGCGCGGCCGCCTCGGAACCGTCGCCCGAGAGCACGGCTTCGTCGAAGTCGTAGCGCGCCGGTTCGTCGTACTTTTCGCGATGCTGCTCGAACCAGCGGCGCAGCACCTGCTCGTCGACGGGCGGCAGCTTGACGTTGCTGTCCACGACGCTGAGCGCCTTGAAAATCACCCGCTCGCGGATGGCGGCGTCGCCCTTGTCGACTTGTAGCGCCAAACCTTCGCGGTACAAGACTTCGTTGTCCAGCCAAACCCGGTGCAGCGCCTCGCGCTCCTCTTCGTTCGGCTTACGGCCTCGCGCGGCTTCGAAGGTCTCGACGGCTTCGCTGTCCACCGCCGAGCCCACCACGATGGTGCGCGGGTCGTCGGCGCGGCTCAGCAGCAAATGGTCGCCCGCGAACAGCAACCCGCCCAGCACCACGAAATGGAGCAGCGGCTCGCGCAGCCAGCGCACGTGGCGGCCGGGGCTGGGGGGCGCGGGCGGCGCGGTGGCCTCGGCAGAAGTGGCCTCGGGGTTGAGCGCTTCGGATGGGTGAAGGTTCGCGAGCGTCGACATGGTGCCTCGAAAAGCGAAACGGCGCTGTGCCTTCGTGGGCGCAGCGCCGTCCGGTTGTTTCACTCGTAGGTGACGGTCGTGTCACCTACGAGTGACGTGTCGCGGGTTACTGGACCCCAGCTACCGGCGTCGAGCCGGCCACCTCGATGTACACGGGGTTGGCGTAGAACCAGAGGTCCGACCAAGCCGCGACGTCGAACGACACGGCCTTTTGCCCGGCAATCGGGTTCGTCGCGCCGCTGGCTGCCGCCAAGTGGTCGGGGCAACCGTCGAACTGGCTGTTGGCGCTGTGCACGGTCGTGCAGGGGATGCGCAGCCGGGTCGCGTCGTTGGCGTTCGTGAACACGTCGGCCAGCGGGTTGCCGCTGGCGTCGGTCTCGAACGGAACCGCTGCCGGCAGGTTGGTGCCACGCAGACGGACGTACTGCGAAGCCGAAACCGCCGGGATCTTGAACGACATGGTCAAGAAGGTGCTGCCGTCCACGAACGACGTGACCGCCTTCCAACCCGTGGCGCCGCTGGCGCTGAAGGTCTTGAGCAGCGCGGTCGTGGTGTTCTTGGCCGCGTCCGGCACGACCGAAAGGTCGGCGGTGGTGCCGTCGGCCTTCAGCCAGTTGGTGTTGCGCGGCCACTCACCGGCGTAGTTCGCGGCGCTCGGCGAGCGGTAGCCCGAGACCAAGCCGCCGATGAGATCGATGTGGTCGAGCACCGGCATGTTGAGCGGCTGGGTAACGCCGATTTGCTTCAGCGACGGGTTGGCGAAGGTGTACGGCGAGTAGTTGGTGCCGTCCGGGTCACGCACCGCGATGCCGATCACGATGTCGGCGCCCGACGGCACCGCCAGCTTCTCGCCCATGGTGGCGCAACCGTCGACGCTCAAGGACGTCTTGTTCATGGCGGCGTTGCCGGCCAGCTCCGCCGCTTGCTCCTCGGATTTGCCGGTGCACACCACGAAGCCGAGCCGATCGATGATCTGCCCGCTGGTGGTGAACACGTTGCCGGTGCGCATGGCGTCCACGATGGTTTGGGGGCGCAGTTTGTCGGCGCCGTTGCGCACCAACGAGAAGCTGCGCTGATACTCACCGGGATAGAAGTCCTGCGTGGTGCGGCGGTCATCGGGACCGAAACTGCCGCGGTTGTGCCAGTCGGAGCTGGCGAAGAACCAGTAGTTGCGGCCTTCGCCGAGCATGGAGTCCCACACGCCGCCGATCTGCGCGCCGTACACGCCGGTGCCGCCGTAGGTGGTGCCGCCGACGCTGTCGACGAGCCCCGCCGTGCCGCCGAAGTTGTTGCGCAAGACCTGGTACTCGCCGCGGTTGCTGGACGCGCCGTGGCCGGGTTGGGTCTCGAAACCGAACGCGACCTTCGGCGCGGCGTTGTTGAAGTCGCGCAAGTGCTCCACGTTGAAGCCGTTGTTGCCGTCCGGGTTGAACTGGCCGGCGCGCTCGAGGTGGGTCGGAATGTAGTAGCTGCCGTCGGGGTGGAAGGCGGCCATCCACTTCAGGGCTTCGACGGTCTTGTTGTGTCCCTTGGTGCCGGTGCCGGCCCCGCTCGCCGGGATCAGCTTCTTGGCGGTGGCGTTCCAGCTGGGGTCGGCCGCGTTCGGGCTGTTCGGAACCGAGCAGTCCCAGGCGTTGGCGACGCCGCGGCTGGTGTCGCTGTCACCGCGATCGAAGCAGTACTCCCACTGCGCGAGCGCGGTGGCGTTGCCGAGCGCGGTGTACGGCGAGCCTCCGGGCAGCGGCGTAGCGTTGGGGGCCGTGGGCACGGGCGAGGTGTCCAAAGCCTCGGGAATTTGGCCGGTGATGACCGACATGGACGTGTGCTCGTGGCCGGCCACGACCGACTCGACGCCGATGAACAGCGGCACGTTCTTGAGCGCATTCAGGTATTCGACCACCTGATACTGGAACTCTTGAATCGACTGCCAGCGCCACATGTTCTGGTTCGTGCCCGAGCCGCTCACGTCACCCTTGGGGATGATGCCCGAGGCCACCCAGGTGTTGGTTGGGCCCTTGCCCTCGATGAACGGGTAAACCGGCGTGGACAGGCTGGCGTCCTCGACCAGTTGGCAGTTGCGGTTGCCGTTCCCGCCGTGGCCGGCCTGCACGAACCAGTCGAGGCCGAAGTTGCCGTCCGACTTTTCGGTCGCCTTCTTGACCAGCTTCTGCATCGAGATGGAGCCGTCGGAGCAGGTGGTGTGGTTGTGGATGTCGCCGGCCACGTAGGTGCCCGGGGTTTTCGCCACGACGCTGCAGTTGACCTGAGCCGTTAGCGTATCGGCGCAGGTGGCGAGCGGGTCGCCGTCGCCGACGGTGACGGTCAAGGTGGCGGGGCCAGCCGCGGTGCAGGTGAACGTGGGGCTCTGGGCGGTGGCGCTGCTGAGCGTCCCGGAGCTGGCGGTCCACCCGTAGCTGAGCGCGCTGGGGGCCGCGTCGCTGTCGTGGGCCAGGGCGGAAAGGGCGATGGTTCCGCCGACTTGCACCTCGGCCGGGTTGGCGTTGAGGCCGTCGATGGTCGGGCAGATGTTGAGCTTGCCATTGACCAGGACGCTGCCGGTGCGCGCCGCTTCGCGGCAGGTCACGGCCACGGTGACGGTGGCGGTTTGATGCGCCACGACGCTGAAGCTGCCGGAGCCGGCGCAGCTGGTGCCGCCTTCGCTGCTCGTGGCCGACAGCGTGATGGAGTAGCCAGCGCCGGCCGGCAACCCGCCGATGGTCGCGCTCAGCTTGGTGGCCACCGACACGTCGATCGTGCCCGTCTTGCTGAAGCCGTTCGGCCCGGTGATGGTGTAGCTGGCGCTCTTGATGGTGGCGCCGGATGCCATCTGCAACTGCAAGCCGACCGAGCCCACGGATTCTTCGGTCGCGGGCGAGCTCGAGCTCGGGCCGTCACTTTGGCTGCCGCAGCCGGCGAGCGACGTGACACCACAAAGCCCCAGCGCCAGCATCGTCATCTTCTCGGTTCTCATCATCGCTTTATCTCCGAACGTTTGGCTGTTGAAGCCACAAGCGCGCACAACTGCGCCGCGTGGGCGTTGGAGCAAGAGGCGGGCCACGTCATGCGTTCGTCGATTTCGCGCCGAGGCCGAGAAAACAGGCCTATTTCGGCGTTGCAGATTGCGGCAACGGCGTGACGCGCGGTCGCGGCGTCTCCGAAAAGCGAACGGTGGCCTCCGGTTTTCGAACTACCGGGGCCATGCCCGCGCGAGGCTCAGCGTGTCGCGTCGTTGGTCGCCGAAGCAAGGCTCAACGACGCCAGCAATTGTGTCGCTTCGGTGCGCGACGGCTGGATTCGTATCAGCTCCGTGACGAGTCCGCGCGCCGTCTCGGCGTCGGAGCGAGCCAGGGCGGTGGCCATCAGCAGCAGCGGATCGTACGCTGGGCGAAATTCGGGGCTGATCCGCAGCACGGAGAGCAATGGCTCACGCACCTGGGCGAGCATGTCTTCGACTCGGGGCGAAGGGCGCACGTCGCGCCCCGATTCGATGAAGCGGTCGCGCGCCGTCCAGTAGGCGGCGAGGTGACTCGACCAGACTGCGTCGGCGGTCGGTTGCAGCAGCTCTTCGGGCCTGAGGGAAAGCTCGCGCAGCAAATCGAGCAAGCGATCGCCCGGGCTCGAGTCGGGCGCGTAGGTGATGCGTGGTGCCAGGTACGCCACGATCGGTCGGTCGTCGGTATTGACCGGCGCGCCTTCCGCAAAACGCCGCAGCGACGCCGGCCCGGCGATGAAACTACCCAGCACCGCGAAGTCGTCTTCGAGCCCGAGCCCGCTCACCCGTTGGGGTAGCGCGACCCGTCGCCGCCGCTCGCGCAGCACGGCCGCATCGAAGCCCTCGGCGTCGCTTCGTCCTACCAACCCGAGCACCGGAGTTTCGAGGCTACCGCTGGCCAGGAGCGCCCAACCCCTTGGAAACGCTACCAAAAATGCACCAACGATGCTGCGCAGGGCGGCGCGGTCGAGCTGGTGCAACGGCAGCCATTGGCAGAACACGCCTCCGGCCGCGAGCCGTTGTCGCACGGCCCGAAAGTGCTCGACCGTGTACAGCGCGGCCGAGCCGCTGCGCGCCGGGTGAAAGTTGTCTGACACGACGACGTCGTAGCGCTGCGGGCTCACGCGCACGTAGCGCCGCGCGTCGCCTGCCAACACGTGCAACCGCGGAAACGCGCCCTCGCCGACGCTGTCGGCGAATTTCTCCGAAGCGCGGATCACCTCGGGCAAGAGCTCTACGGCGTCGACTTGCAGCGTGGGGTCCTCGGCGGCCGAGCTCGCGGTGACGCCGGTGCCGAGGCCGAGGAACAGCGCGCGACGCGGAGCCGGATGCAGCAGCAGCGGCAGCCAGGCTTGGCGACCGTCCACGCGCTGGGTCCGGTTGCTGCCTTCTTGGGCGCGGTTGTCGATGTGCAGGCGGCGCGTGCCGCCAGCGTCTTCGACGACGCTGACCGCTGCCAGCGCGCCGTCCTCGTAGCTGATCAGGCGCCCGCCGTCCGGCACGTCGGTGAACGCGAGCGGAGGCGTCAGCAGTAGCAGCGCGAGTGCCGTCCCCGCCGGTAGCCACGCCACGGGACGAGACCACGCTCGCGGCGCCAGCAGCGCTAGGTAACCGCTGGCCACCAACAACAGCGCAGCTTTGGGCCCCAGCGCCGGTAGACCGAGCACGCCGAACAACGCGGGCGCCATCGCGGCCCCCAGCGTGTTCACCCCCAGCGCTCGCCCGAGGCTCACTCCAGCGGCTTGCGCTGTGGCCGCTAGATGGCTGAAAAGTGCGCCCATCACCAGGGTAGGCGGCGCGAACGCAAAGATCGCGGGCACGCCCTCGGCAAGGATGGCGGCGGTCGTCCCACTACCGAACAGCGCTTCTGCGTGCGCTTTCAGCCACTCCGCACCCCACAGCGTGCCGACCCCGATCGAGCAGGCGAGCGAAAGCGCCGCCAGCAGGGCGTCGCCGAGTTGCCGTCGATGGCGTCGCGGGCTGAGCCAGCGCTGGTAGACGGCAGCTCCCGCGGCGCTGCCGACCAGGTACACCGCTAGCACAAGCGCGAAGGTGTACACCGTATCCTCCGCCACCTGGCTGAGCACTCGCACCACGAGCACCTCGTAGCCGATGCCCAAGAGCCCGGTGAGAAACAGGCGACTCAGCGCACGTCGCGCACGCCCGGTGGCGGGCAACGCTGGCGCGCCTTCTCCAGCCTCGGGGAACACCAGCAGCGCCCCGACGCCGCACAGCAGGTTGAGGGTCGCGCACGAAAGCGCGCTGAAGGTGAGGCCGATGGCGGGGACGAGCCAAAAGGTGACCACCAGCACGCCCGCGACGGCACCGAAGGTGTTGCCGGCATAGAGCGCCGCCACGCGCTCGCCCGGCAAGCGCGCGCCGATGCGAGCCATGGCCGGCAGGGTCGCACCCATGGCCGCGGTAGCCGGCAGCAACAGCAAAAACGTGCCGAAAAATGCCACTGTCCATTGCCACGCTGGTGCTGGCTGGGCGCCGGTCACGCGCAACAGCCAACTTTCGAACAGCGGCAATACCCGCGCCAACACCAGCCCCCACGCGGCGATCAAGAGCTCGCACCCCGCGTACCAACGCACGGGGCGCGCGCTCGACTCGATGCGCGGGCCCAACGCCAAAGCTCCGCAGGAAAGGCCGCCGAAGAACGCCGCCACCACCGCCAGCACTGCGGCTGATTCGTGACCCAACCACACCGCGCACTGCTGCGTCCAAATAATCTGGTAGCCCAACCCCGCAAATCCCGACGCGCCCATCGAGGCCAACGGCGCCGCGCTCGCGCATAGCCTCCCGCCGGCTGATGGTCGACTCAGAGCGCTCAACTGAACCTGACGACGTAGCCCCAAGAATCCAATTGGGCCGGCAGGGCGTTGAACGATAGCGTGACGCGCCGCTCACCCTGATTGGGCGGCACCGCGTGCATCAAGTAGCTCGGGAAGAGCAGCATGTCGCCGGGTTGTGGCGCGGGGCTTACCCATTTGTCAGCGCTGAACTCGCTGGGGCGTACGCCGGCGTGGTCGTTCTTGAACAAGAAGTCGTTGCCGCCGGGCGCCTTCATGAACACCGTCTGCGAGCCCGGGTGCGTCGGCGTCAAATACACGATGCCGGAAGCAAAGCTGTTGGCGTGGTTGTGCATGGCTTGCCGCCCCCCCGCGTCCAGCACGTTCACCCACATCTCTTTCATGGACCAAGTCAGGCGCTCGCCCAGCAAATGCAGGCCGAATTCCGACAATTTGGGCGCGATCAGCGTCGCCGCGTCGGCCAGCAGGGGCTCGTCGCTGGGCCTGCGCATCTGAGTGTGGCTCAGGTTTTGCGACGAATTGTTCTCGTTCGTCGCCAGCGCCGAGAAATGCTGGACCAGACTCGCGACGAGCTTGGGCGGCAGCGTACGGGGAGCTCGCATGCACGGGATGGGAAAGAGTCCGAAGACCTCGTCCATGGCGGCGTTATCACCGCGGTGCGGCCCGGGCGTCCACGGCTCAGCGCGCCGTCCACGAGATTGTCACCCGAACGCAACGGAGTGCCGTTTGCTCAAAGCGCCCGCGCCTTCCAGGGCGAGCAAGGCCATTGCCGTTACGAGCGCGCAACTTCTCTGCATCGACGACGCTCACTTAGCACCGGCGCTTCGAGGCCTGCAATGTCCGGTGAGGCGGCGGTGCGCGAGTCTCCGATTCGCGGAATCGGCGTTCGATTTCCGGAAATGCGTGGCGCCTGCGCGCCGACAGCGCTGGGAAGCTAGAAAGTCCGTGCTATCGAGCGCCCACCCACCGTGAAGCGCGCCTTGGCCCAGTTGAGCCGCCGTCGGCATCGGGCAACCGTTGCCGGCCTGCTTTGGCTCGCGCCGTGCGCTTCAGCTTGGGCACAGGATGCGCCCGCGGCCGATTCGCCAGCGTCCGAAGCGCAGGCCAGCGCTGCCGACGTCACGCCACCGGTGTTGCGTACGCAGCATTCAGCAGCCTACCCAGAAGCGGCGCGCCGCGAGCGGGTCGAAAGCAAAGTCGGCCTCGAGCTGACCATCGACGAGCAGGGCGACGTGACCGACGTGAAGGTGGTTGCGCCGGCTGGCCGCGGCTTCGACGAGGCGGCGACAGAAGCCGTGCGGGGCTTCAAATTCGAGCCCGCGCGTCGGGCTGGCGTTGCGGTGCGCTCCAAGATCCATCTGACCTACGAATTCCAACTGCCGTCCGAGCCGCCGCCGGTTGTCGCCTTGGCGCCGTCGGCGGTGCCCGCCAGTTCTTTACCCGCGGCCGCCGGCACCACCACTCCGCAGGCTCCGTCGAAAGGGGCCGTGACGTCCGCCTCCGAGCCGACGGTGCTGGTGCTGGGCAGCCGTCCCATCAGCGCCGCGTCGTCCTTTTCGGTGCGAGATCGCGACTTTCAGCTGCGACCGATCGGCAGCGTGCAGGATATTTTGCGCGTCACGCCGGGGCTGGTGCTGGTGCAGCATTCGGGTGGCGGCAAAGCCAATCAGTACTTCATGCGCGGCTTCGACGCCGACCACGGCACCGACTTGGCGCTCTCCATCGACGGCGTGCCGATCAACTTGGTGTCGCACGCGCACGGCCAGGGCTTCAGCGACACCAACTTCATCATTCCCGAGGTGGTGGAGCGGGTGGAGGTCAGCAAGGGGCCGTACTTTGCCAACCAGGGTGACTTTGCCACCGCCGGCGCGGTGAACATGGTTTCGCGCAATGCGTTCGAGCACAGCTCGGTCGGCTTCGGGCTCACCGGCTCGCCCGGCCACGGCTCGCTCGGCTACCGCGGGCTGTTGATCGCCAGCCCGAAGCTCGACAAAGCCAAGGCCACCTTCGCGGTCGACGTCGGGCGCTCGAACGGCCCGTTCGAAAACCCGGAGCGCTGGGACCGCTACAAGCTGTTCAACAAGCTGACGCTGCCGCTGGGCTCGAACGCGCAGCTCAGGGTGGGGGAGCTGAGCTACGGCGCCAACTGGTACGGCTCCGGCCAAATTCCCGCCCGCGCGGTCGAGCAAGGCTTGATCTCGCGCTTCGGCTCGTTCGATCGCGACGAGGGCGGCAACACCGCGCGCCACCAGCTGTTCGCGCAATACCGCGCCCGCGTGAACGACCACAGTGAGCTGAAAGCGCTCGCCTATTTGGGCAGCTACCGCTTCAATCTCTTCTCTAATTTTACCCTGTTCTTGCGCGATCCAACGCGAGGGGACGAAATCGAGCAGGTCGATCGTCGGGTCTTCTACGGCGGTCGCCTGAGTTACCGCCGCGTGCGCACGCTGGGTGGCATCAAGCTCGATACCACGCTGGGCGGCGACGGTCGCAGCGACGACATCCACGAAGAGCTGTGGCACACCGCGCGGCGGGAACGGCTCGACGCCGTGCGCAAAAATGCCGTGAACGAGACGTTCGTGGGCGCGTTCATCAACGAAGAGGTCACCCCCGTGCACTGGTTGCGGGTCAACCTCGGCGGGCGCGCCGATCTCTTGAGCTTCGCCGTTGACGACAAGCTCGGCAGCCCCGATCCGACCTCGCCGCACAGTGGCGTCGATGCGGCCCATCAGTTCAGCCCGAAGGCGACCTTGATCGTCACGCCGCTGCAAATCAATGACGCCGAGGTCGACGTTTACGCCAACTACGGCCACGGCTTTCATTCGAACGACGTGCGCGGCGTGTTCGCGTCGCCGGCCGTCTCGCCGCTCACGCGCGCCATCGGCAGCGAGCTCGGCGCGCGCGCACGCCTGTTTCGCCGCTGGGATTTGGCGGCGGCGCTGTGGAGGCTCGATCTTGCCAACGAAACCGTTTGGATCGGCGACGAAGGCACGACCGAAGTCGCGGGAGCGACCACGCGTCGCGGGCTCGAGGTCGAAACCCGCTATGAGCTCACCGAATGGCTTGCCGCCGATCTCGATTTGACGTTCACGAAATCGGCGTTTCGCGAGAATGCCGGCAACGGCGACGGCCTCGCGTTGGCTCCGAAGCAGACGTGGTCGGGCGGCGTATCGGCGCGCCACGCGCTTGGCCCTGGCGTGGCGCGCGCAGGCCTGCGCTTCTACGGCATCGGCGAGCGCCCGGCTTCGGACGACGGAGCACTGGTGGCGACTGGCTTCACTCAGATCGATCTGCACGCGGGCTATCGGCACCGTTGGTTCGACGTCGCGCTCGACATCGAAAACCTGCTGGACGCCACGTTTCGCGCCGCGCAGTTCGACACCGTGAGCCGCCTGCCGAGCGAGCCGGCCATCGGCGCCGCAGCTCCAGCCGGCTTCAGCTGCGGTCGGCGCGGGCGCCTGGCGGCCGGGCCCGATGCGGGCGGATTCAACGGTTGCGAAGACGTGAACTACACGCCGGCATATCCGCTGACGATGCGGGTCATGGCTACGGTTTTCCTCGATTGAAGTCGCATTTGTTGTGGCGTGGCGCGCGCGCTAGCTTGTCGGGGTTCATGGCGACCAAGAAGGCTTCGGGCAAAGAGAAGGTGCGCTGCGCGTGGGCGGGCGACGACGCCACTTACGTCAGCTACCACGACACTGAGTGGGGCGTGCCGGTGTACCACGACCTGCGCTTGTTCGAGTTTTTGGTGCTGGAAGGCGCACAAGCCGGGTTGTCGTGGATCACCATTTTGCGCAAGCGTGACGCTTATCGCAAAGCGTTCGCCAACTTCGACCCGGAAAAGGTGGCGCGCTTCAACGACAAGAAGATCGAAGCCTTGATGCAGGACACCGGCATCGTGAGAAATCGGCTCAAAATCGAGTCCGCGGTCAAGAATGCGAAAGCGTTTCTGAAGGTGCAAGAAGAGCTGGGCAGCTTCAGCGCGTACCAGTGGGCGTTCGTCGACGGCAAGCCGCTGCAAAACCGCTACGAGTCGATGAAGCAAGTTCCGGCTCGCACCCCCATCTCCGACGCCTTCAGCAAAGACCTGAAAAAGCGCGGTTTCAACTTCGTGGGCTCGACCATCATGTACGCGCACATGCAAGCGGTGGGCATGGTTAACGATCACATCGACGCCTGCTTTCGCCAGGCCCCCGTCGCCAAGCTGGGAAAGAAGCGCTAGCGCCCTTCACCCGGGTCTGGCTGCCACGCCGCAGCTTTTCTCGCAGAAGCTCCCGTAGCGTCGCGCGGCCAAACCGAGCGAGCGCTTCGGGCTACTTTCGCACGGAAGGGGTCGTCTCGAGAGCCTTCGAGATCACAGGAGGACGGGAGGTGCGGGGAGGCGAGAACGCGTTTTTGTTTTTGGAGGACCAAAACCAAAAACATCTCCCTCGGGAGCAAGCCGGAGATCGCGGGCCGGCAAGGCCCCGGCTGGATTCGCAGGCGGTAGCGCGAACCCCCAAATTCTTGCCTCTGTCTCGCCCTCCCGTCCTCCCTGTGAAAAATCTCGATCGTGCGGTGCGGTCTGCGCGTCTCAGTGAGCCTTCTCGGCCTTGATGATCAAATAGCGCAGCGGCTCCGTCTCTGAGCCATTGCTGATCGCAAGCGTGCTGCCGTGCGCTAGCTCGATGACTTGGCCGGCGTCGAACGGCGCCGCCACGTCGTTCACCCGCACGCTGCCGCGACCCGAAATCGCGATCACGATTTCGGGGTAGTGCTCCTGCACGTGCACCCCCACGCTGGCGCCCGGCTCGAGCTCACAGGCCAGCACGGCCGTGAAGGGTGGCATCGGCGCCGCGCTCAGCGCCCACACTCGCACCGCACCCTGGCCACCGAACAGCCGTTCTCGAACCGCGTGCGGCAATTGACGATTGAACATGTGGGAAAGTCCGAGGCTACAACAGCGTCCCCGCGCCAGTCACTGGCCCTGGACGGGGCACTGCGCCAACAACGTCACCCCACGGTCCACCAGCGCCTGAGCGGCGTCCAGGTGCGCCGTGCAGTCGTCGAACGACATTTGCTGCACGAAGACGGTGTCACCCGAGCCGATGCCCGGGTTCGCGGCCAGCGGCGAAATATCGGTGACGTTCGTGCGGTCGAGGTTGACGTGCTTCAGCTGCTCGAGCGTCGCCAGGATGCTGATGTCCGAAACCGGATCCCCTTCCAGCACCAGCTGCTCCATCGCCGTCAAGTTGGTCAAGAAGCTCAAGTCCGTGATGCCGGTGAAGCTCACGTCGAGCCAGTTGAGCTTCACTTTGTCGGCGATCAACCCGGTGTCGGGCAGCGGGACTTCGCGCATCGTGAGCTTGGTGAGCTCGCTCAAGTTGGCCAGCGGGGTCACGTCGGCGATGGCGCTATTCAAATCGATCTCGAGCGACGTGAGCGCAGTTTTGTCCGCCAGCACGCCGATGTCGGTCAACCCCTTGTTGTTGTTCAGGCTCAGCTCGGTCAGCTTGTGCAAATTCTCGAGCGCCGAAATGTCGTCGAGTTGGTTGGCGTTCAACTGCAGCACCTGCAGCTTGGTCAGCCCTGCCAGCGGGGAAAGGTCGGTGATCTTGTTGCCGCTGAGCGTGAGGTAAGTGAGCTTCTTCAGCCCCGCGAGTGGGGTCAAATCCACGATTTGATTCGTGGTGGCTTCGAAGCGGGTCAGGCCCGTGAAGCATTCGATGCCGGCCAGGCTGGTCATCAAGTGAGAGCTCGCGAAAGCAAACGTGGCCGCTGCCGCTTTCTCGGGCGGGATGGGACCGGTGGCGACGCCGGTCACGCCGCGCATCACCGTCTCCAGGTGGGAGTCGGCGAACACGACCTCGTCGCACAGTGCCGGGGTCGTACTGGCGCCGCCTTCACCGCTGCCAGCGCCGCCATTGCCGTTGCCGTTGCCCAAGCCGCCTTCGCCGCCCGCGCCCGGCTCCGTGCCCGCGCCGGCGGCGTTGGCGTTGCCGCCCGCGCCTGGCGTCGACGTAGCAACGCCGCCTTGTCCGGCCCCCGGCGAGCTATCGCTGCCGGACTTGGCGCCTGCGTTCGCGTTTTCGCCGCCTGCGCCCGCGTCGCCCTCGTACTGCTTTTTGTGCTCATCGCCGCCCGAGCAGGCCGAAAAACCGGCCACCACCGCCACTCCGAGCGCGCACCACGGCAGGAAGGTCCCCTTGAGCTCGACCATGCGCGCCACTTTATCATTGGTCGACAAAACGCCAACGCCCGCTGTTTTGAGCAGCGGGCGTTGCTTCGTCCGGCGCCACGAGCGCGCCAGTCGGCCGAGCGTCAGCCGAGATCGAACTGGTCGAAAGCGTTGAGATCCTTGAACGCTTCGACGAGACGGGCGGCCATGCCCTTTTCGCCGAGGTGGAGCCAGCCGCGCGGATCGATCTGCTTCTTGTTCGGCTTGTCCGGACCTTCGGGGTTGCCGAGCTGGCCCTGCAGGTACGGCGACTTCTCGTCCATGTACTTCTTGATCGGCTGGGTGAAGGCCCACTGCGTGTCGGTGTCGATGTTCATCTTCACCGTGCCGTACGAAACGGCTTCGCGGATCTCTTCGCGCGAAGAGCCCGAGCCGCCGTGGAACACGAAGTTCAGCGGCTGCTTGCCGGTCTTGCGCTCTTTTTCGATGTGGTCCTGCGAGTTCTTGAGGATTTCCGGGCGCAGCTTGACGTTGCCCGGCTTGTACACGCCGTGCGTGTTGCCGAACGAAGCGGCGACCGTGAAGTTACCGGCGCTCTGCAGCGCGTCGTAAGCGGCCAGCACGTCGGCGGGC
>Ga0207667_10000210_pt1 | contig 83248 bp, 68 predicted proteins | sample KBSCornC52_FD_184301 | JGI IMG/M metagenome (GOLD analysis project Ga0207667, IMG submission 184301) | Corn rhizosphere microbial communities from Kellogg Biological Station, Michigan, USA - KBS Corn C5-2 (SPAdes) (version 2) | ecosystem: Host-associated > Plants > Roots > Rhizosphere > Soil ... | reverse complement strand
ACGCGCGTCGCAGGCCGCTAGCGACGCAACGCGCGTGGTCGTGCTCTACGATCACGAAGAGGTGGGCAGCGAAAGCGCCATCGGCGCCGGCTCGCAGTTCTTGGAGGCGCTGCTAGCTCGCCTGCTCGCCTGCTACCCGCCCCAAAGCGACGGGTTCGCGCGCGCCATCGCCGGCTCGTTGCTCGTCTCTGCCGACATGGCCCACGCCGTGCACCCCAATTACCCCGACAAACACGACAAGCAGCATCGCCCGGTGCTGGGCAAAGGCCCAGTGCTCAAAGTGAACGTAAGCCAGCGCTACGCCACCGACGGCCCCACCGCCGCTCGCTTCCGCGCCGCGTGCGCGCGCTCCGGCGTCGAGCCCCAGCACTTCGTCTCGCGCAACGACATCAGCTGCGGCAGCACCATCGGCCCGATCGCCGCCGCCGGCCTCGGCCTGCGCGCCGTCGACGTCGGCGGCCCCATGCTCAGCATGCACAGCTGCCGCGAAATGGCCGCCAGCGCCGACGTGCCGGTCATGATCCGCGTCTTGACGGCGCTGTTCGACGACTTCACGCCGATGGATCCGGCGACGTAACGGCTCCGCTTCCTAACGAGCGCGCGCCCAAACGGGCCGACCGGGATGGTTGGGACTGCCTGCCGCCGGGCACCGGGTCTGGCGGCCTATTCCTCTGCACGACGTGAATCAACGAGCAGTCATCGGAATATCACTACGCCATGGATAGGGAGGGACGATTTGTCCTTCGTGGCAGCGCTTCGGCAGCAGACGTCGGCACTCGGGGTGCTTGCTCTTACGGAGAGGAGCCACGGCACACAAACGTGTGATGGCGCCCCGCTCGTCGGCAACGAAGTCCATGCCCTCACCGACCACGCATTCGCCGAAATACTCGTGGAATTCTCCTCCGGGCCCCGACCACAACCGCTGGAGACGAACGCTGCCGTCGACGACGGCCACCGCCCACAGACTGTTCTCGAGATACGACTGATTGAAATCCTCGTCGCCCGACTCCGTGCTCAACGTGATCCGAACCACGCGGGCCCCGCCAACTTGAGCGCTCACCACGCTCGCAAGCTCTTCGATGTCGATCGCCGTGCGCGTCTGTCGACCAGCCCGCACCGTCAAACCCTCGATGTCGGGAATCACCTCGCTTAGCCCGGATACCGTCGCTTCCTGCTCGTCGTGCCTTACCCTGAGCTCGAATGCGCCCAACTCCGAGAGCGCGGCGCCGGGGGATTCCGCCAGTGCCTGGACCGTGGAGCCGTCAGAAAGGCGCACCAAGCTCCACTGCTCGAGTTGACGACCCAGCACGATCTGACTGGCAGCAGGACGGCGTGCCGCGGACAGCGCTGTCCCGCGTGCGCTCGCTGCCGTTGCCGTCAGCGGCGGCTTCTGCACGATCGCGTGCGGGGACTCCACCGCTGGGGCCCCAGCGCCACACCCCCACGCCAGCAAGGAAATCACCAACCAGCGAGCACAACCGATGGCCATAGACGCCGAGACTAGCGTACCAGAGCGCGTGCCCGGTCCGGCGTTAGCGCTGCTCGACGGGTCCGTGCTGGTACTCGATGGGGCGGGGCTTCCGATCTGGCCCTGTCCCGTACTGGGCTCGGATTTCCAGCTTGGCGTCGATGAGAGACGAGGCCGTGACCTTCACCTGCTGTGGTTGTCGCCGATTCGCCCCGTCCACGTAGATGGTCGCTACCCAAGTGTTTTGTTGCATCGTGCCCTCCTTGTCGCGCGTTCGAACAGACTCAACAGCAACGCCGACCCGGCGAGCGCAGCAAAAGAGCCAAGCTCGCGTAGCCGAACCCAGAAGCTAATCTCATTTGCACGAGAAACTCAATCCGCGCTCGTATCCGGCCCGAGCCCTGCCAACTCGTCGCTTCGGAAATCCAAAGACGTTGAAACTCGTCATTCGCCCGTACGTGGCCAGGACGCGCATTTATCACGCAGCTGATCGAGAGGTTCGCCTGCAAAAGCGCGCGCCTAGAGATCCCCCCACGCGTGTCGACCATGAGACGCATCGCGTCGGGCAAGGCGCATCTCTGTCACGGAACGGGGTGCTCTAGCTCGGATTCGATCGTCACGACTCGACTGGCTCAGGTCTTGCGTTGTACGTGCAGTGATGCTGCCCGAGGCCTGGCCCAAGTGGTTCGATGCAGCGCTGTGGGGCTGTGTGGCAGGGAGCGCGCTGGTGCTCGGGGCGGTCGTCGCGTGGTTCGTGGACGTACCCACCCGGGTCATCGCCGGGATTATGGCTTTCGGCAGCGGTGTGCTGATCAGCGCGCTTTCGTTCGAGCTGATGGACGAGGCTTATCGTGGCGGTGGCTTTCCGGCTTCCGCACTCGGCTTTCTGGCGGGAGCTGCCGCCTACACACTCGCCAACCGGCTCTTGACCGTTTGGGGCGCCAAGCATCGAAAGCGAAGCGGTGCCCAACAGCCGCGCGAGAGCCATCAGAACGGCAGCGGGCTGGCGATCGCCGTGGGCGCCCTGCTCGATGGCATTCCCGAGTCGATGGTGATCGGACTCTCGTTGATGAAGGGCGGAGCGGTCAGCATGGTCGCGGTCATCGCGATCTTTCTCAGTAACGTCCCCGAGGGCTTGAGCAGCGCTGCCGGCATGAAGCGGTCCGGTCGCAGCGCGGCCTACGTCTTTGGCGTTTGGAGCGCGATCGCTCTTGCAAGCGGTCTGGCGTCATGGGCAGGCTTTGCGCTGTTCCACGGCGTCGCGCCATCAATCGTGAGCGCCACGACGGCGGTGGCAGCAGGGGCCATCTTGTCCATGTTGGTCGACACCATGATCCCCGAGGCCTTCGCGGAGGCCCACGACTACGCAGGGCTGATTACGGTGGCCGGTTTTTTGGCGAGCTTCGCGCTGAGCAAGCTCGCCTGAAGCGACTCAACGAGCTAGTCCGGCATCTTGCCTCATGGTGGCAGAACGCCACAGTCAGCTTTGGCGAAGATGAGACGACTTCGGTTCAATGCTGGGGCAGCCGCTTCGGGTGAGCAGGAGTGCGCAAGTTCCAGATTTTGTACAAAATCATCACCCCCGTGAGTGAGCCGCGCCCCGTCGCCGCCGCAAAAAGGAGTAGCGTCAACGGGCGATCTTCCCCGTGGTAGTCGCTGCCAGCTCGGCACACCGTTTGCTGACGAAGAGGAAAGGTAGCGCATGGCGGCTTGGCAGACGAATCCCCAAACGCAGGACGCTGCACCAGCGGATGCGAATCAGAGCCGCGCAGAGGGCGCTCAGGAAGTAGACCTCGCTCGTCTCGAGGTCGAGCGCCGCGGGGCCGTGGAGACGATTTCCATGATGGCCGCCAACCTCCGCGCCTTCCTCTTGTCCCGAAAAAAAGCGGTGGAGGCTCGCGGTCCTGCCCGGGATGCGGCCTGCGGGAAGACCTGAGATATCGCGGCTTTGTGGGAGGGAGACGGGTTTAGGGCCGCGATGTCCGGCTCTGCGTCAAGGGCCACGGCCGGAACACGCCCGCCCTTGTCCGCGGGCAAAGCACGAATTCGACGGATGAGCTCGTAGCCGGACGCTTCGGGCATGCCGATATCACTGCGTTGATTGCGCGCTTTGGCTCGGATGCAGACATTTCGCCTCGACCGGCATGACTCGCGGCGTGGGCGGAGGGTCCAGCGGATTGGCTGGCTCGTCGCGATCGTGATGGCGCAATCGGCGGTTAGGAAGCGTCCTCACCGGTCGAGCCACGAACCAGCTGGGCATGGGGCGAGCTTGGCTCGTGACTACTCGCTGCGGGGCGCCAGCAGCGGCGGCAAGTCGTCTACCGTGAGCCCGTCGTAGTAGCAGGCGGTTTGATTTTCTTCGGTCACGTCTGTTTCCGAGCAGTAGGTTGCGCCGCCGCGAGACTGGCAATTCCAGAAAGGGCAGCGGCACTCGCCATTCACTAGCGGACGCCCGTCCGTGCAGATTTCGCACAGACGTTCGGACTCGTTGCAACGGGGAATGCCCGGCACGTACTCCCGGCACGGGGAACTGCCCGCACGGCATACCCCGTGCCCGTCGCACACATCACCCTCGGTACAGAACAAGCCATCGTCGCAGGGCACGCCACTGGCGGTGGGCGCCAGCACGCACGCACCTTTCACGCAGGCCGCTTCACTACAGGCAGCAGGTGAAGTGGCGCAATCCGCATCGGCAACGCATTCGGGATCGGGATCGGGACCGTGACCGCCGGGCCAGCCGGAACGCCCGGGCCCGCAGGCGCTCGACGTGGCTATCACCAACGGCAGCAGAGCCCAGGCGCGAGTCGAAAGGTTGTGCATGATCAAACAGCTCCTTGGCAGCACAGCTCCGAGCGGTCCGGCACGTCTTTCGTCACGGCGCTCGCGCCATCGCGACGAGACGATAGCTCCGCCCAGCACCAAGCCGTCAGCCGCAAATTGCGACTCTCAGCTCGAGTCGCTGCCTCTGGGGTAGTGCTGCACGAACGCCTCAATCTGCGATTTGTCGTAGAAGGTCGAGCGTGCGCGCGAAACAGGGCACGGCTCGGTGCTCTTGGGAGGCGTCACGACGCGGGTGGCGTCGCCTTAGTGGCCACGCTCGCACGTCGGACACCACTTGGCTGCGTGCGATTGTCCTAAAGGTTCCGACGCGCTGCACCCGGTGCTATTGTCGGCAAAGGGAAGAAGGAACCGATGCTGGCAAACGGAAGAGCCGTGGCGTTCGTGCCGAGCGCTGATCTTGGGCGAGCCGAGCGGTTTTATGTCCACGTGCTCGGGCTCCCGAAACGGTCGGGGGACGACTTTGGGCTGGTGGTTGAGGCGGGCGGCGTCACCATTCGCATTGCGCGAGTTGGCGACTTCGAGCCCCAGCCGTTCACGGTTCTTGGCTTCGACGTCGAGGACGTCGAGGCGACTGCCCGCGAATTGACTTCGAAAGGCATCGCATTCGAGCGCTACCCAGGCATGACCCAGAGCCCAGCAGGGATATGGACCGCGCCCGGCGGCTCGCGCATCGCGTGGTTCAAAGACCCCGACCGCAACGTTATTTCCATCACTCAGCACCAGGGCTGAGCGGATGCCGGAGGAGACTGCGCAGGCTGGTGCTAGGGGCAGCCGGCGCGCGCCGCAATATCGAAGGTGAGGTCGAGCATCAGCGGTGCCCGCATCGGGTCGTCGACGAAGGCCAGCGATGCTTCGAGGCTGCCGATGAAACGGGGGGCTACCTGTGCGACATGGAGTGAGACGTTTCCGGATTCGACGGCCGTGCCCCCAGTGGCAAGGTAGTGTTCGCCATCGGCTCGACGCACTTCGAGCCAGAGGATATGCACCGAGTCTCCTGCGTAGTCTCCGGGCTCGGAGACGAAGGCATGAAACTCAATGCTCATCCCGCCCACTCGTGCCCAGAAGCCCTGAAAGCCATACATGCACTCGGGCGTAGCTTGCGGGTCAATCTCGCCATCACTTCCGCCCACCTGAACCATGCTCGGTTCGTCTTTCGGATCCGGCGCAGCCCCGCCCGCCTCGCCGGTCGTTGAAGAAGAAGCACCCCCTTGTCCTGCCGCGGTCAGGTTCCGCTTTTCGCTGCTCCCCTTGCCGCCACAGCCCATGACTTCGAGGGCGACGACCGCAAAAAGAGGCCAGAGCCGTTTTCCACCCAGTTGTGACGACATCGGTTCAGAAGCTCAATACACCCGAAGCCTTCGCTTGGCGCAACGACCTGGATGGTTCCAAGACGCCCAAGGTCGTAGAATGGCTGCGATGGGATCGATCGGACGAGTCATGGTCGTGGTGCTCTTGGCAGCCGGATGCGGCGGCGTGAGCTCGAGATCGCGCGACAACGAGAAGAGCGACGCCGGTGCGTCGAACGGCGGAACGACAGCGCTCGGAGGGGACAGCAGTGGCGGAGCTCACGCGGGAGCAGGTTCGAGCGGCGGGGCCGCGGGCAGCGCGGCGACGAGTGGGGGTCCAGCCGCGGAGGCGCCGCAACCCGTCGACCTCGGCGACGGCGATCACGCAGGCGACGGACGCCCTGTCGTTCCCACCGACAGCACCGGCGGGTTCTTCTGGCACGGATGCGATGATACTGGCTGGCGGATCGGGAATTGGTTTGTGACATCCGATCGTCAGCGAGACGCGTTCCCTCGAGAAATCGATCCTCCGCGAGACGGAAGCAGCCAAGCGCGCGGTGCACAGGGCGCTGACTTCGCGGCGGGCGTCGTTCTCTGGGTGCAGCTCGATCATCCGTCGAATCGCCCAGTGACCCTCTCGGGATGTTCCGGCATGAGCTTTTGGGCTCGCCTAGAAGGCTCTAGCGGGCGTGTCGTGGTAGCGCTGAACGACGGTTCGCACCCCTCCGGATCGCTGGACGATCGGTCGACGTTGCCTTCGAGGACGCTCGCCGTCAGTCCCGACTGGCAACAGTTCGTGCTGCCATTCGACTCGTTCCCCATCACGAACCTGACGGCTGACGGCCCTTCCCTCGCGAGCATCGAATTCTTCGTCGGTGAGGGGGGCGAGCATTTCGATCTCTGGATCGACGATCTTGCCTTGGTTTGCGCCGGCGGTTGTCCTTAATGGGGCCGTGCTACGGTTAGAGGCCGTTCGAGGTGCAAAAAGCGCTGCCCGTATCGCAGACCATCCCCGGTGGGCAGGTCTTGCCGAAACCGCAATCCAGACGACAGAGACGTTGCTGGCAGTAGGGACTCGCCGTGCCGCCGGCGGGGGGCGCGGGACAAGAAACGGTCCCGGTTGGACAAGGGGGCTCGCAGCCAAAATCGGCGTGACAGATCGAGCCAGGCACGGGGCAGGAGTTGTCGGTAGCGTCTTCGCCGACGCAGGTGCCATACGGATTGTCATCGCTGCCCGCCGCGCTGCCGCCGGCGCCCGCCGTGCCACCGTCCGCAACGCCCGCGGCGCCGCCAGCGCCTCCGAGATTGCTGCCGCCGTCCGCAACGCCCGCGGCGCCGCCCACCAGCGCGCCGCCCGTGGCTGAGCCGGCATGCCCGGCCGCGCTCTCACCCGCTTGCCCTGCGCCCGCTGAAAAGCTCGCGCCCGCCTGCCCGCGTCCAGCCGATCCAGCGGACTCCGATCCTGCTCCGCCCGCGTTCGCGCCAGCGCCTTTATCACCCGAGCACGAGCACATGCACACCAGACTCGCGAGCATCAACCATCTGGCATGCATGGCGCCTATCGTAAGGTGCCTCGTGAGCTCGAGCAATCTCGCTCGGAAGCGCCCCCGCGTTACGCCGGTGGCAAGCCGCCTCACGAGGGCCAACCCCTCGGACAGTCGCTGTAGGGATCTCGACGCGGCCAGTCAGCGGCTGCGACCGGAGAGGCGGCTCAGCAGCTCTACCTGCGAGTGCACATGTAGCTTTCCGAAAATGCTCTTGACGTGATTTCTAACCGTGTTGGGCGACAACGCCAGGGTGGCGGCCATTTCGCTTACGGCGTTGCCTTCCATCAGCAGCTCCGCGATCTCGCGCTCGCGCGGAGACAATCGGCTGAGCGGGCCGGCCTCTGGCGTGTCTGGCGCTTCCGTCAAGCGTGGGGCGGCGCGGAGGCGCGAGCTGGAGGGCGGTAGGGTTCTGGAAAGCGAAGCCTCCAGCGCCCCCGCGGAGAGCGTCAAGTGAGCGGCTTGCTGCTTGGCTTCGGCAATGGCCTGCAGCTCAGCGGACTTCCTTACCGCCTCGCCGACGCGCGCCAAGAGCTCGGCCGATGCCATCGGCACGGTGAGGTAGTCCACGGCACCGAAGCGCATGGCGGTGACGGCCGTTTCGAGCAAAGGTGCCACCGTCGTCAAGGCGACCGGTACCGGCAGCGCTCGCTCGCGCACGCTCCGAAGCAGCTCCAAACCAGACCGTTCGGGCAGCTCGATTGCAGCGAGCAGCGCGTCGAAACGCCGCGTCGTCAACAGCGCGAGCGCCTGATCGACGTGCCGAGCTTCCTCGACCTTGAAACCACCTTGCGTCAGCGCAGCGCATACGCTGGCTTGTCGGGTCGCGTCTGCTTCGACGACCAGTATCGCTCTACGTCCGAGGAACATCCATCGCCCCAGTCGAGTCGAGGCCGCGCGGAGGCACGGCTGCGATCGAGTAGTAGAGACATAAGTGGATCGGAGCGTCTGCTCAACCTCCAATTGCGACAAACCTTAGACAGCCATCGAAGGACGGCGTTTTCGATTCCAGCCAGCCGGGCAGCGCCTGCGACGTCTCGCTCCGGTACATTCAAGGAGCAAGATCTGGCGGTTCGCGGGCAAGCGCATGGCCCATTTGGGCCAGCCAACCTGGGCTGCGAGGCAACAATGCATGACCAACCAGCGGGAAAAATGACTAGCCGAGCGGGTGACCAGCCTGCAATGCCTGGCGATCGGGTGACGGTCCGGAAGTGGAGCAAGGGCGCGGTGGCGATGAGCGCCCCTTGCACGCTCATCGCCACCGCTCACGTTGCCGACGCCCGGCGCTGCAGGCACGAACGCCGCCCGTAGCCTTACTGGCATTGCGGACCGCTAGTTGGAGCTATTCACTGCACCGAAGTGAAATTCGACGCGCCGATTTTTGGCGCGCCCGGCTTCCGTCTTGTTGTCTTCGATCGGATGACTGCTGCCGAAGCCGTCCGAGGTGAGCCGGTCTTCGGCCACGCCGCTCTTGACCAACATATTGCGCACGGCGGCGGCGCGGTCACGCGATAGCTTCAGGTTGTATTTGGCGGAGCCGCGGGCGTCCGTGTACCCCTCGATGGCAATCACGCCGAGGTCAGGCCGCGAGCGAATCAGGTTGGCCATCTCTTTCAGCAATGGCTCGCTACGCGCCAGGATGGTCGCCTTGTTGTAGTCGAAATAGATGGGTTCCAGCGTGCGGATCTGGCCTTCTTCGACGCGCACCAAATCCGGGCAGCCGTCCTCGTCGTCGATGCCGTTCTTGGTCTCGGGCTCGTTCGGACACTGGTCTCGTTCGTCCGCGATGCCGTCATCGTCGTTGTCGGCCTCGGGACAGCCGTCTTGATCTTGCCAGTGGTCCATGTCCTCCGCCTGTAGCGGGCATTTGTCGTCCGCGTCCGCGACGCCGTCGTTGTCGTTGTCGCCGTCCGGGCACCCGTCTTGGTCTTGGAATCCGTCCAAATCCTCAGGCTCCATGGGACACTTGTCGCGGCCGTCGAGGATGCCGTCCTTGTCGTTGTCGGCTTCGGGGCAGCCATCGCCGTCCTCGAAGCCATCCACGTCCTCGGCTTCCGCTGGGCAAGCGTCGGCGCTCCCGTGCACTCCGTCGCGGTCGGAGTCGTCATCGGCCCGCGCTACCGCGCGCTGAGGCGGCGGCGTCTCCTCGCGGGCACCTGGCGCTGCCAGCATGACCAGCCAGCGCACGTCGGGAGAACCGACCCCGCGCGTGAGGCCGGTGCTGACAGAGGTGCCCAGCACGACGCTAGAGAACGACAAACGACCGCCGAGCGAGCCTTCGACCGGCGTTCCGCTCTTTTCGAAAGGCTCGTCGGTAGTGGTCGACGAAGCGGCCTCGGCGGTTACCCCGACCACTTTGGACAGCGCCACGAGCGCACCACCCGTCAAGCGAAGCTGCGAGCCTAGCTTCACGCCCGCTTGCGCGCTCGCAGGTCGGAGCACGGGGCCTAACGCCAAGTTGAGTAGGGTTCCGTTGGCGGTGAGTTGCTTCGAGGCCAACACACGCGGATAGAAGGTGACGCGACCATCGGAGGCGAACGACGACTGATCACCCGTGGGAAGCCGCAAGGTTCCGGCCAACCCCAGCTCCAGCGGGGCGCGGCGGTCCAAAATAGTCAGACGCACGTCCACCCCCAGGTCCCCAAGGCGGGCGCCCTCGATGGCACCCGCGCCCTGCGGCACCGCTGAGCTTTGCACGTACATGGGCATCAAGAGAGCAAGGTGAGCGCGGCGAAAGAGGCCGACGCCGAGCGCTCCGTACAGCGCGAATTGGTCATCGACCACGCGAATCTCTCGGCTGGAGTCATTCGCGTCGACGAGGACTAAAGGGTCGTCGACATACCCCAACGTGAGGCGACCAAACGGGCGCAAGTGGCCTGGCTCGGAGCCGGCCCGCTCGCTCCACATCAAGTCTTCCGGAGCCGCCGGTGCCGTGTAGCCATCTTGAGCGAAGCCTGCGGCGTGCGCAGTGCTGGTGAATGCCAGCGGGGCTGCCACCAACACGAGTGCACCGAGGCGGCGGCGGCGGCGCCCGGCGACGATGCCCGCGCCGAGCAGTAGGAGCGCCAGGGGCGCGATCGATTGGCTGCGCGGCGCCGAAACGCTGCAGCTGCCACCCTCCATGATCCATACGGTGTGGTCTGCCGTCTTGTCCGTGCCGTCGCCGGCGCCCGCGTCGGGTTCGGCACCTGTGTCGGCGCCCGCTCCGGTTGCCGCACTCGCGCCCGCCCCCGTTGCGCCGGTCTCGTTGCTTCCGCCGTCCCCCGAGCCATCCCCGCCGACGCTCGAGCTTGCGGTACCACCAGCGTTGTTGCTATCGCCCGCCTGCGAGGTCGAACCAGCAGCGTCGCTACCGCCGCTACCGGGCAGGGTGCCGCCGGCGCCGGCGCCAGCACCACCGTCCCCCGCGATCGTCCCGCCCACGCCAGTGCCACCGATACCCCCGCCAGTGTCGACACCACCAACACCGCCGATACCACCGACACCACCCGTGCCGGTGCACTGCCCGTTGAAACAGCAACCAAACACCGGCAACGCCACGCACGAGCCGGCCGCACACAGGTTCTCCGTGCACGGATAGCCGTCGTCGCACTGCTCGTCCGCCGAACAGCTAAACACGCCAGGATCACCGCCTGCGCCGCCCTCCCCTCCGAGCACGCAGCCCAGCACCGGCAAGGTCACGCACAGGCCGATCAGACACAGGTTCTCCGTACAAGCCAGATGGTCGTCACACTCGGCGTGCACCGAGCAGCTGAGCCCGCTGGTAGTGCCGCCCGTCGCCGTTCCGGCGCTGCCGCCCGTCGCCGTTCCGGCGCTGCCGCCCGCGCCGCCTACGCTCGAGCCGGCGCTGCCTGCGCTCGCGCTCGCGCCGCTCCCACCGCTCCCTGCGCCACCGAAGCAGCTGCCGTTGAAGCAGCAGCCCAACACCGGCACGGCCGGCAGGCAAACGCCCACGGAGCACAGGTTCTGCGTGCACGGGTTGCCGTCTTCGCAGTCCGCGTGTTTGGAGCAACCACCGAGCACCGCTTCGCGGCTCGTGTGGATGCTCTCTCGGGGCGAGTCACTGCTACACCCGCCAAATGCGGACAGTGTGAGCGCAGCCACCCCGAGGAACGCCCACGTGGGCCTTCGAAAAAATGCCATATCTGGACTCCCTCCCATCAACGTTCGCTACATCCTAGCGCGCGCGACGGGCTCAATGGCTTACGGCAAAACAGAGATCGCATTAAGCAGGGCAAGAATCACCTCCGTGCGCTAGCCAACATTGGCTATCTCACCGGTGCCACCGCACCGGTTCAGGAGCCGCCGGGCTCGTCGCAAACCTTTGCGCCGGCGGCGCTCAGATCAAGACACGTCGCCACCTTGGCCGAGCCCAGCGCCAGATCGGCCATGCTCGCGCCACACAGGTTGATCGACCACTCGTGCTCCCCGAAGCGAGCGCTGAGCTTTGCCTCACCCGTCAAGCCGAAGCCGGGGTGCAGCGCGTCCCGCGTAGTGGCGGTCAACGTCGCACCTTGCTCGTCCAGGACGAGCTTCGCGCTGGGCAGCGCGATCGCAGCCAAGGGAGTCAGGCCGCACCACAGCGCGCCGCTGTCGATGCTGACGCCTCCGTCGAGCGCCAAGCTGACGAGCGCGCCGTCGTTGATGGTGGCCATCGCGGTGAGCTGACCTGTGGCGTGCAGGGGAACTACAGGCGTCCAAATCTTGCCCGCGTCGTCGGCAACGTCCGCCGTGACCGTGAGGACCTGGTGGCAGCCGTCGACGCTGACCACGACGTCCGCATCGGCCAATGGCAGATCGCCGTTCATGGCTGGAAAACAGCCGCATCCGACGCCGAGGCGGGGCAGCGCGAGCTGGAGCCGAATGAGCGCTTGGGCGTGGCTCTCGGGCATGATTTGCCCGACGTTCGGGTCGAGCGACACGGTGACCTGCGCGTCGCCGACCGCGCTGCCAGTGATGCCGTCGAGCAGCCCGGCGTCCACGTCCGCCGTCCCTTCGATGGTCGGCAATTCCCCGCCGACGCCGACGTGCAGGTTGGCGTCCAACAGCAAAACGTCGGTGCCACTGCCCAAGTCGACCGTCAAGTCGCCCGCGACGTCGAGGCCGCCTTCGCCGGTCCTGCAGTGGCCGTTCTTGGTCTCTATCGCGATGGATCCGTCATTCGGCAACTCGACGATGATCGTGATGCCGTCGCTGCTTTCGTCGACGGTAATCCCCGGCAAGTGGACGCCGCAGTCACAATGACCCTGCCCGCCGCGACCGCTATCATTGCCGTCGCCTTGGCCGTCACTGAGTGGCTTCTCGGAGTGCCAGGTGCTTCCGCCCGCGCTGCGTGCGTCCGCGTCCGCCGGCTCGTTTGCCGCCGCGCCCACCGCAAGCTCCAAGCCAGGTTGGTCACCGTCGCTGGAGCCTCGCTGCCCGGCGTTCCCACCCGCCGCGCTACAGCCCACGAGCCCCATCCCAACCAAGCCAATCAGCGGCAATCGATAACCCAATGCGTTCATTGCAAAAACTCCCTTGAAAGTGGCGTAACGAACGGGAGATTCAGCAAGCGCCGTGCCGCCGCCGAACTCGCGAGCAAGTTGCACCTCAGGCGCGAGCGCGACGCCGAGCCAAGACGCAAGGAGTGGTGGCAATTGGCGCCGAAAGGGCCTAGGCATGGAGATAGGGGCAGCTGGGCGCCTTACCCGCCGTCGGGTGCACGCCGTTGCACTCCCGGAGCGCACGCGGCTGCACTCCCGCGGCGCCCATCGCAGGGCTCCCCTCTCGGCAAGTCTCATGGCGCCAAACAAAGATTCGCATCACCCACGTTCAGATCTAGGCTCGGAGGAGCACTCGGTGCTCTTGGCCAGCCCGGACACCGTCGCGGCGCGGGCCCTGGTCGAAACGCTGCGCCGCGCCCACATCGGCTTCGTGCAGGCCGAGACGCCTGCGCAAGCCCTGAGCTGCCTCGCCGAGAGCGAGTTCGACGTCGTGATCACCGGTGGCCCCTCCGATTCTCGGCAAAAATCCGGGCTTTTTGGCCGTCTGAGCGAGCTTTCGAACGAGCTCCCGGTGTTGGGTCTGCTGGAAAGCGAGCAGCTGCCGGAGACGAGCGGCCTGGGCGCCGACGCCTTCGACTACATCGCGCGGCCATTCGACGCCGACAGCACGCTGGATACGATTCAGCGCGCTCTGAACGCGTCGCGCGCCGCGCAATCTCGGCCTCCAGCGCACCCTCTGCCCTCATTGAACGAGGTGATGGTGCGCTCCCCGGCCATGCGCACCACCATGACGCTGCTGGAGCGCGTAGCGCCCAGCGACGCCACGGTAATGATTCGCGGAGAGAGCGGCACCGGCAAGGAGGTGGTTGCTCGGCGTTTGCACGAGCTCAGCGCCCGCGCGAAGGGCCCCCTGGTCAAGGTGCATTGCGCGGCCCTACCCGAACAAATCCTGGAAAGCGAGCTGTTCGGCTACGAGCGCGGCGCCTTCACTGGAGCCCACAACCGCAAGCCCGGACGCGTGGAGCTGGCCGAGCGGGGCACGCTCTTTCTCGACGAAATCGGCGAGATCTCGATGTCGGTGCAGGTCAAGCTGCTGCGCCTTTTGCAAGACCGCGAGTACGAGCGGCTGGGTGGAACCAGGACCCTGGCCGCGGACGTGCGCTTCGTGACCGCCACGCACCGCAACCTGGAGCAAATGGTGCGCACTGGCAGCTTCCGTGAGGATTTGTACTACCGGCTCAACGTGGTCAGACTCGATTTGCCGCCGCTACGCGAGCGCCGCGACGACATCGAGGCCCTGGCTCGGCACTTCTGCCAGCAAGCAAATCGGGAAGCAGGTCGCAGCGTCGAGATCGCGCCGGATGCCTTGGCACGCATCGTGAAAGCTCAGTGGCGCGGCAACGTGCGCGAGCTGCAGAACTTCATCGAGCGCTTGGTAGTGCTGGCGGAAGGGCCGCTCGTCTCGGACCGGGACGTTCGTGTGGAGCAGGAAAGCGCGCTCGGGAGCTTGGGGCAAGCCGAGCCCAGCGCCGAGTCGAGCGTGATCTCGCTGGACGCGGCTTTGCGCCGCGCCGAGCGACAAGCGCTCGAGAAGGCGCTGCGTAAATCCTCGGGCAACCGCACGCTGGCGGCGCGCATCTTGGGGGTGAGTCGACGTGCGCTGTTTTACAAGCTGCGCGAGCACGACATCAAATGACCAGATATGTACGACTAGCCAAGTTGGGCTAGCGCGGCGCGCGGGCACGGCCTGTGCTTAGCTAGAAAAGCCGCGCGAGTCACTCAAGGTTGCTCCGTGGCGCGCGTATTGGAGGTCAACCAAGTCGCCGTTCGGAGGGACCCGGACGGCGCAAGGACAAGGATGAGCAAGCTACGGGCTTTGGGACGAGTCGCTTTCGAGCAGCCAGCGCGCGCCCGTCGCAGAGCGGGACGCTGACGTGGCCGCACCAACCAGGCCCCAGCCGGATCCCGATCTGGACACCGAGCAGACCACGCGTCCGATCCAAAGGTCGGGCCAGCGCATGCGCGTCGGTGCCCGCGTGGCCCCCGATCCAGAGCCGCGCCAGGGCTCGGAGGAGTCGAGCGGCGGCGCACCACGCGGCAGCGAGGCCCGCTTGGCCGTTCACTCGTCGCTCGCGCCTTCGCCGGTCGATCCTGCCAGCCTCGATCCGCGCGTCCCGGCCACCCACGACACCACCCGCCTCGGCCCCTACCAAATCGTGTGCGAGCTTGCTTCCGGCGGCATGGCCACCGTGTACTTGGCCCTCTATCGCTCGATCGAAGGCTTCGAGAAGCTGTGCGCGGTGAAACGCATCCACCCGCATTTGGCCAATGACCGCGCCTTCACCAACATGTTCGCCGACGAAGCGCAGATCGCCGCGCGCATCAGCCACCCTCACGTCTGCAGCGTGTTCTCGTTCGGCCGCACCAACCAAAGCCACTACCTTGCCATGGAGTTCCTGCGCGGAGAGCCGTTGTCCGCCGTATCGCGGCGCGTCGCGCGCTCTCCGGAGCTCGGTGACGATCCGCGCTTTCCGTTGCTGGCGGCGCGCCTGGTCGCCAACTTCGCCGAGGGTTTGTATGCCGCTCACACGCTGCGCGACGACCGAGGCGTGCCGCTCGAGGTCGTGCACCGCGACGTGACCCCTCAAAATTTGTTCGTCTTGTACGACGGTTCGGTGCGCGTCACCGACTTCGGTATCGCGCACGCGCGCCGGCGCTTGCACCACACTCAGGGCCAAAAGCTGAAGGGAAAGCTGTCGTACATTGCGCCCGAGCAGCTGAACGGAGGCGCGGTCGACGCGCGCGTCGACATCTGGGGGCTGGGCGTCACGCTGTGGGAGCTGCTGGCAGGGCGCCGGCTATTTCTGGGCTCCAGCGAGGGCGAGACCCTGGCCGCCGTGGTGTCCCGCGTCGTGCAAGCCCCCTCGGTGTTTCGCGCCACCGTACCGCTCGAGCTCGATCGCATCGTCTTGCGCGCGCTCGACCGCGACGTGAACAAGCGCTACCGCACCGCGCGCGATCTGACGCGTGACCTCGAGCGCTTTCTGACGAAGTCTGGCGATCAGGTGCCGGCGATGGACGTTGCCGATTGGATGGCCACCGTCTTTCCGCAAGGCGCGGAGCGCATTCAGGCGCTGACCGAGCTTGCAGCGCGCGTCAGCGCCGCTACCGCCGACGAAACGGTGGTGCGTGTACCATCCGTGCCTCCGTCCACGCCTCCGTCCAAGATGCCGTCGCGTGGCAGCTTCGTGGTACACGCCGCCGCACCGATAGGCTCTTCCAGCATGCCGCCAAGCGCGCCGCCAACGCGCGAGCTGAATGTCATCGCCGCAAGCGCGACGGCGTCGGCGGAGGCGCCCGTTCCCGCCAGCGAGCCGAAGCGCTCCGAGGCCGGCTCGGCGCAGCGCGGCTCCAAACCACGACTAGTACTGGTCGAAGAGGTCTCGGCCGAGCGTGCGCTTCCAACCAGCGCGCCCAGCAAACGGCGCTGGCTGCTGCCCATGCTTGTCACGCTGCTGCTAGCGCTCGGCACGGGCACATGGCTGGTCAAGGTCGCCGGACGCACAGCTTCCTCTCCAACCCCCCAGGTACGCGCCGCCGACCCAGGCCGCCCGTTGGCCCCGGTCGATACACACGCGGCCGCCCCCTTGCCCGCGCCGGCCCCGGCGGTCGCCACCAGCCCCGCCGCGCCCACGCACGAAGCGGCACCCACCTCGGGCACGAGCAAGGCGGCCAGCAAGCGCTCGGTTACCAACGCGGTGCCGACGGTGCCTGCCTCGGCCGCACCGCCCATGGGGGACGTCTTCGTCACCACGCCGGGCGGCAGCGGGGAGGTGTTCGAACAGGGCCGGCTCTTGGGTCATGCCCCCGGCACCTTCCGCCTGGGCGTCGGGCACCATGACCTCACCTTGCGGACGAGTCATGGCACTTCGCGCACGGTCTCCGTCAACATCGTGCGTGGCACCCCGACGCTCGTGACGGTCGACGCCTCGCACTGAGCGTGCACGGCGCTGCACCCTGCGAGTGCAGCGTGTTGCACTCGCCATCGAAGCCAGCCTGCGACGCTCGCTCCGACTGCGCGGCTTTGCGCAAAATAGACGGCGATTTCCCCCGAACCGAGCAATCTGCAGCCGGCACGAGGCGTGCAATCCAACCGGGCATGTTCGACCCAGAGCTCCCGTTCAGTCCCGAAAGCATCAATCGTCTCATCGCCGCCGAGCGCGCTCCGGAGCCCGAAGTCTTGGCGTTTACGAAGCTCGGTTCTTGGGGACTCGCTCACCTGTCGTCGACGCTGAGCATCGACGGTCGCCCGCGCCTGGTCGGTCGGGAGCTTGAGAGCGTCCGGTTGTTGCACGCCATCGACACGGTAGCTCGCGAAAACGGAGCCGTGGTGGCTACGATCTCGGGCGGCCCTGGCTCGGGCAAGACTCGCCTGATCGAAGACACGCTCGACGTGGCCGAGGTCGCTGGCTTCGAGGGGCGAATTTTCAGCATTGCTGCCCTTCCGGGTGACACCAGCAACGCGACCATTGCCCGGCTTTTGTGCGCCCGCTTCGGACTGAACCAAAAGGACGCGGTCTTGAAGCGTGATTGCCTCCTGCGCCGCGTGAGCGAGCTGTTCGAGGACGAGCGCGTGGAAGACGTTTGTTACTTCTTGGGCGACCTGGTTGGCGTAAAATTCGGGCAAACGCCGCTGACTCGGGCGCTGTCGCAGCATTCTTTCCAAGCCGAGCAGGCGCTGCAAACCATCGTGTGCGAGCTGTTCGCGGCCGACATGGAACGCGCGCCCTTGTGCCTGGTCATCGAAGATCTGCAATACGTCGATCGCGACTCGCTCTCCACCCTGATGGCCATAATCGACGATCTGCGCCGCGGCGCCTTGGTCATCTGCAGCGGTCACCCAGACTTCTTCAATCGTCACGAGCACTTCGCCGCGATGGGCTCGGCCGAGCACGAGCACGTGGAGCTGCCCGCGCTAGCCGACGACGAAGTCCGCGCCATGCTCAGGCAGCTGGTGGGCCCGTGTCACCACGATGCCGCAGGGCTGGAGCAGCACGTGCAAGAAGCCAGCCTCGGCAATCCAGGTCTGATCCACGAGCTGGTACGCGAGCTTTGGGCCTACGGGGCGCTGCAGTCGGCGCGGGGCGACGAAGGGTGCGAGTTCTACGTCGAGCGCTTGCCTGACCCGGCGTCGTCAGCGTGCTCGTTGGCTAACTGGGAACTGCGGGTGAGCCGCCTGCCTAGCCTGCAACTGGCAGTGCTGGAGACCGGCGCCGTGGTGGGAAGCGTGTGCTGGCACGGGCTATGGCCCGCGCTCCTGCGCACCACGGCCTTGTCGCTCGCCGACGTCGAGCCGGACGCCCTGACTGGCGCGCTGCAAGCGCTCGAAGAAGGCGGACACCTTTTGCGCTTGCCCGATTCGCGGATCCCCGGCGACCGCGAGTTTTTGTTCAAGGAGCCCGGCGAGCGCAACCAGTTCCTCGACCAGGTCGCGCCCAGCAGGCGCCGCGCCCTCCACCGCGTGATCGCAGACTGGTTGGCGGCCCACACCCAGGCCGTCGCCGAGAGCTCGGAGCTGGCGGTGCTGTTGGCCCGGCACTTGCACCAGTCCGGTTCGAGCTACCGCGCCGCGCTGGCTTACTTCGACGCCGCCCGCCGGGCGCGCGCCGACGATGGTTGCCTGCAAGCCTCCGTCTACTTTGCGCAGGGGCTCGAGGCCCTGGGTGAGCACGACAACGCGAAGCGCATCGACGCGCTGCACGACTACGGCGCGGTGCTGGTCGAGCTGGGACGCCCGACGCAAGCCCGCCAAGCGTTCGCGGAAATGCTCGAGCTGGCCGAGCGGCTGGAGCTGCCCAGCAAGCGCGGGGCCGCGCTGAGCCGCATCGGTCGCGTGCACCGCGAATCGGGCGAGCTCGTGCTCGCCCAGCAGACGCTGGAGCGCGCCTTCGAAGCCTTCGAGCAAGCGGGAGATCTCCGCGGCGTCACCGCTACCAAGGACGACTTGGGCAAGGTGCTGTGGCTGAAGGGCGATCGCGGCCGGGCCATGCCGCTGCTGCGCGCGGCGCTGGAGGCTCGCAAGGGCGCCGGCGACGAGCGCTCCCTCGCGGTCAGCCTGTCCAACCTGGCCATGATTTGGAGCGAACAAGGGCGCTCGGCCACGTCCGAACGCGCGCTCGGTATCGCCAACGACCTGTTCGAGCGCAGCGCCGACCTCGGCGGCCGCTGTGACGCGCTGTTCGCGTTGGGTCGCGTCGCTACGCATCGACACGAGCTCGAACGGGCGCTCACGCTGTTTCGTAGCGCCACCGAAATAGCGTTCACATCCAAGGATCGGCCGCGTTTGGCCCGTTGCCTGGTCGGCTTGGGCGTGGCCGAGCTGCGCTGCCACGACATGGCTCGCGCCGAAGAGCTTCTGCAACGAGGGGGCCGCCTCGCCGAAGAGATTGGCTCGTGGCTCGAGCTGGCCGAGGCCAAGCGCGCCCTGGCCAAGCTGGCGCTGAAGCGACGCCAGCTACCGGAGGCACGCCGGGAGATTAGCGCCGCGCTTCGCCTGGCTCGCCGCCTCCAGTGCCGCGCCCAGTTGGCCGCGACGTTGCGCACGTTCGCGGAGGTTGCAGCCGCTACCAACGCGTCGGTCGACGACAAGCGCGTGGTCAGCTACTACATGCGCAGCATCGAGCTGGCCAAGGGGCTCGGTAACGAGTTCGAGCTGGCCAAGGGTTACCGCGCGCTGGCTCGCTTCGCCGACCGCTACGAGAACGCGGAGATCAAGGAGCATAGCCGCATCTTGCGTGAGCTATCCGACGAGATTTTCCTGCGCTACGAGTCGCAACCGGCGGCCTGCGCCTAGGGACTGGGAACCTGGCGTCGGACGCAGGAAGCAGCGCTGCATGTTGGTCCGCGAAGCCATGTGCCGGTTTCCCACCATCGTTAGCCCCTATTTGCCTTGTGGCAAGGCGCTCGAGATCAGCGAAAGCCACCACGAGCACTTCCTATTGGCGGTGACGGGCGAACGGTTGGTCGGGGTGGCGCGCGCATGCGATCTGCGCAAGGCCAGGCCCCACGCCCGCGTCTTGGACAGCCTGCGGGCGCCGATCCTGACGATAGGCGAGGCGGATACGGTCGCGTTGGCCGAACGGATGCTGACGTTGATCGGCGGGGGATGCCTGGTCGTACTGGACGACCGCCGCAACTTGCTCGCCCGCCTGACCTGCGAAGATCTGAGCCGGGTCGGCGCGCTGTCTCTACCTACCTCCAGCCATCGATGCTTCATCTGCGGTCACCCGCAGCACTTGATCTTTCGTGACCTCGAAGAGCCCCCCGTCTGCTGCCGGTGCGTCGAAATCCACGCCGGCGCGCCCATCGAGCTTTCATTCTCACACCTCCAAACGCCCTGAAGACGAGGAGGCAAGAGGGCTTCTACGGTGACGCGCGTGGCGGCGTCGTTGCCAAGTGGCTGTCGGAGACGCCGGCGACGCCGATCGATCGCTTCTACGCTTTGACCGGCGTCACTGACGACCAGCACCTGCAGCATTTGTTCGCGATGCAAACCATGAAGTACGTGGGAGCTGCGACCGATGTAGCCGGAATGCAACCGCCTTACGGCAAGTCGCATCGCCTGAACGCGAGCGGCGGGCACGCCGACTATTGCGATCAGGGCTCCTAGCAGGCGGTCTGCAACTACCTGTTCGGGGTTCCGTCGGAGAACCAGAAGGGCGTGGTCCCGTAAGCCGCCCCTGCCGTTCCGCGCTAGCGATTGAGCCAAGGCTTCGGATCTGGCTCGGCAGTGTAGTAACTTCTCGTCGGTGAGCCGGACCGCTGAACCTCCAGTAGCGTCGTACACGGAGTGGGCCGTGGCCGCGGAGCTGCAGGGGCGGGTGGCTTGCGTGTGGGCGGCGCAGCTGGGCGCGGCGGGCGAGCGACACGTGGAACGGGTGATCCCGGACGGCTGCATCGACTTGGTGTTCAGCGATGGCCAGCTGGTGATCGCGGGGCCGGACACCGCAAGCGTCGAGCTCGAGGTGATGCCGAACCGCTCGTTCGTGGGGGTGCGGTTTTGCGCCGGGGTGGCGCCGACGGCGCTGGGAGTGCCGGCGACCGCCTTGCTCGACCAGCGGCTGCCGGCGCGCGACGTGCTGGGCGCGCCCGCGGCGGAGCTGGAGGAAGCGTTGGCGTTGGCGGCAAACCCACGACAGGCGGCGGCGTTGCTCGAGCGCGCCGCGATCAACTGGCTGCGCAACGCGCCCGACTGCGCCGCGGAGGCGCTCGTGCGTCGCGCCGTTCTCGAGCTAGAGGCGGCAGGGGCAGATTGGACGGTGACGACCCTGGCCGCCAGGCTCGGCGTCAGCGAGCGCCAGCTGCGTCGGCGATTCGTGAGCGCCGTGGGCTACGGGCCGAAGCTGCTGGAGCGGGTGTTGCGACTGCGGCGCTTCATTCGCCTGGCGAGCGGGCCACGCGCGCCAGCGCTCGCAACGTTGGCGCTGGAGGCGGGCTACGCGGATCAGCCGCACTTGTCGCGCGAATGTCGCGAGCTCACCGGCACGACTCCCTCCCAGCTGCTTGGCTATCCGGTCACGGCCGCGTGAAGATGGCCGAAACGTTCAAGAGCCGGGCGCGTCCCCGAGCTAGAGAAACGCCATGAAGATCCTATTCATTTCGAGCGTGTCGCTCATTTCCCACGGCGGCTCGCAGACCCGAGACTTGCTGACCAAGACCTTCGGCTTGCCGCTCGAGGCCAGCAAGCCCGATCCCGAGTACGTCTTCAGCGAAGGCATCGAAGGCAGCAAGCATTTCGGGGTTTGGCCGCTGAACCAGGCCGCCGAAGCGTGCTTCGGCACCAGCCAATGGCCGGCCGGGCTGCCATTGCCCCAGTTGAGCCTGGAGCTGGAGGTCGAGAACGCAGACGCGGTGACCGCCGCGGAAGCCGAGCTGCGCGCCAGCGGCCACGAGCTGCTGCACGCCACACGCACCGAGCCCTGGGGCCAAACGGTCTGCCGGCTGCTCAGCAAAGAGGGCGCCATCCTGGGCGTGTCGTTCGCCCCGTGGCTGCACGACAAAACGCTGAAGAGTGGCCTCCGAACCGGACGATAGCGGTGAGTTTACTGCGCGGCGCTGCGCAGCTGCAGGGCGCGCTCGAGCAAGGGCTGTCCGCCCATTTGCGTGACCCGTTCGGGGTCGGGGGTGTGGCCGCAAGCCACGGCGCTGGCTAGCCAAACCAGGTTCGGCAAGTCCGCGCTCGCGGGCGCGCTGGGGTCGGGCATGTGGTGGCCTGCGACAGCCTCAACCACGGCGAACGGCAGCCCCCACAAGCCAAGCAAACAGGCGCCCACTTCGGCGTGTGTGGCGCCCAGCAATTCGCGTTCGAGCGCGCTCCGGGGCTCGCCGCGCTCGGTCGCGCGCTGCCAGGCTTCCTGCAATTGCTCGGGCAGAGTGGCGGCCAGAACCAGCTCCCCCACGTCACAGACCAAGCCGGACATGTAGGCTGCGTCCGCAAGCTTGGTTGCTCCGGCGAGCGCGCTGGCAATGCGCGCGGTCATGAAGCCGCGCCGCTGAAGCTCGTCGACCGAGACGAGCGGCGGCAGCTTCCACTGGGTGACCGTGTCGAAGACGCCGACGCCCAGCACCAGGTTCTTGATCGTCTTCAAGCCCAGCCGCATGACCGCAGTCTTCAGATCGGAAATTTCTCGCGACTGCGCGAAGAAGGCCGAGTTGACGAACTGCAGCAACTTGCTTGCCATCGCTGGGTCTTGGCGGACGAGACCCGCCACCTCGTCGACGGAGGCGTCGTCCCGCGAAACCGTCTCCGAGAGCTGCTGAAAGATGTGGAGCGCGGAGGGCAAACGGTCGACGCTGCCGACGATCGCCCGCAGCTGGGGCTCGATCAGCCTGCGGTTGAGCGCATCGGTTCGCTCGACGGTGAGACGAAGTATTTTGGCGTCGCAGGGCTTGGCCAGAAACTGGTGTGCCACACGCACCATGGCCAGCGCCGACGCCTCGTCGGCTTGGCCAGAAAGCACGATGCGAACGGTGGCCGGGTCTCGATCGCGCGCGGCCTTCAGCACCGCCGCGCCGTCCACCCGCGGCATGCGCATGTCGGAAACCACCACGTCGAAGTGCTCGGCCGCGATAGCGGCCAGCGCCGCCTCCCCACCGCCCACGAAGCGCGCGTCCCATTCCAGGCCGCCGACCAACAAAGCACGTTGAATCGCGCTGAGCACGCGAGGCTCGTCGTCGACGAACAGGACTTTCATGCCGGACCCAAGAACGGCGTAGGCAACCCTCCCATTAACGGCGGCGGGGGGGTTCCATTCAGTAGCGATTTCTCGAATAGAGACGCCCCACGCTAAAGAAGCGGGGGCCACGGCCGTCTTGGCCGGACAGACGCATGGCCGAGGACCCCCAGGGGCTGGGCTCATCGGGTGAAGCTGTATCTTCGGAGCAGCCGGGCCGAGGAGCGCCGACCCTAGAGCAGTTGCAGACCGAGCTGGCCGCGCGCGACAAGACCATCAAGGTGCTGATCGCCCGGATGCAGGGGCAGCTTGCCGACAAGACGTCGGCGATTGCGGTGATCGAGCAGAACCTGACGCTGGAGCGGGTAGTGAAGCGCCGGACGCGCGAGCTCGGCGAAAGCCACGACACCCTGGCCCGCGCGCTCGAAAACCTTCGGCAGGCCCAGTCGCAGCTGCTGGAAAACAGCAAGCTGGAGGCAATTGGACAGCTGGCCGCCGGCATTGCTCACGAGATCAACACGCCCATTCAATACGTGTCGGACAATGCGACGTTCCTGAATACGGCCTTCGAAAAGGTGGCGCAGCTGCTCGACGAAATTCTCCGCTTTGCCGACGCCCTGGAAGCCGACGGGGTCGCGCCCACGAGGGTGAGCGCTCTGCGAGAAACGTTCCAACGGTTGAAGATGGATTGGCTGCGGGACGAAATACCACGGGCGCTGGCGGAGACGGCGGAGGGGCTGAGCCGCGTGTCGGCCATCGTTGGCGCCATGAAAGAGTTCTCGCACCCGAGCACCGGCGAAAAAGAGTCCGTCGATTTGCACGAGGCCATCAACACCACCATCACCGTGGCTCGCCACGAGTGGAAGTACGTGGCCGACGTGGAGACGGAGTTCGATAGCGAGCTACCCGCCGTGCCCTGCCACCGCAACGAGCTGACGCAGGCGCTGCTCAACCTCATCGTCAACGCCGCTCACGCTATCGGCGAGCGGGGTGAGCGACCAGGCAAAGGAAAGATCGTCGTCATGACCGAGAAAGTCGGCCAAGAGGTGGAGATTCGCGTCAAGGACGATGGGGTGGGTATCCAGACCGCGGTGGCGGCGCGTGTCTACGAGCCCTTCTTCACCACCAAAGAAGTCGGAAAAGGCACGGGACAGGGCCTGGCCATGGCTCGCTCCACCATCGTCGACAGGCACGGGGGCAGCATTCGATTCGAAAGCGCGCCGGGCGTCGGCACTTGTTTCTTCATACGCCTACCGCTCGAGCCGTCGTCAGTCCACGCGCTCGAACGCTCGTGACACGTCGCTGAAGGAAACCAATGACCAAGACCAGCAATCGACGCGTCCTCTTCGTGGACGACGAGCCCAACGTGCTCACCGCGCTGACGCGGAACCTACGGGCCGTGTTCGAGATCACGAGCGCGGAGAGCGGCCAGGCCGCGCTCGACGTTTTGGGCACGACGACAGCGCCGTTCGCCGTCGTGGTGTCGGACATGCGCATGCCGAAGATGGATGGCGCGGCTTTTCTCAGCCGAGTGAAAGAACTGTCACCCCTGTCGACGCGCCTGTTGCTGACAGGTGATTCCGACATCAAGTCGGCGATCAAGGCGGTGAACGAAGGGCAAATCTTTCGCTTCTTGTGCAAGCCCTGCCCGCCCGACACGCTGGCGTCGGCGGTGGAAGCCGCGATCGAGCAGCACGCGCTCGTCACCGCGGAGCGCGACATCATGGAGCGCACGCTGTCCGCCGTGGTCAAGACGCTCGGTGACGTCCTGGCGCTCTCCGATCCCGAGCTGTTCAGGCGAGCTACGGTGGTGAAGGACTATGTCAGCCAGGTCGTTCGCGGCCTGGGTCTGGAAGGCGGCTGGCAGATCGAGGTCGCGGCCGCCCTGCACACGCTGGGGCTGGTTGCCCTGCCTCGAGAGCTGGTCCACCACGGCAAGGGCCTCACGCCACTCACGGTAGAGGACAAGAAGCAGCTGGCGGCCCATCCGGAGACGGCGCACAGGATTTTGGTCGCCATCCCTCGGCTCGAAGACGTGGCCTTGATTGTCGCGCAACAGTCGAGCGAGCCCGAGCAGGGCCCCGAGTGGGTGCGGCGCGGTGCGCGCTTGCTGCGTTTGGCGAAGCGCTTGGAGGAGCGGGTCGGCCGAGGTACCACGCTGCCCGAAGCGCTCGACGCGCTGGCCACCACCGCCAACGAGGAAGAAAAACGATTCCTGAGCGCTCTCAGGTCTGCTCACGCCGAAGCGATGGCGCCCGTGTCTTCACGTCTTCGTGAGCTCAAGGCCCGCATGGTGCTCGACGAAGACGTGAAGACACGGGAAGGTGCGCTGATCTTACCCAAGGGTCACGAGCTGAGCGCGGTCTTGGTCGAGCGCCTGCGCCAGTATGCGGAGTCACGTCGGCTGGACGAGCCGATCCGGGTGAGGGTACCGGCGGACTTGCCCGCCTGAGAGGGCTGGCCCGCCTTCGTTCAGTGCGCCATGGTTCAACGTGCCTTGCCGACGCTGCAAACCTTCTTCCTGACGGATCCACGCTGGCCGGACGTCGTGGCCGCGCTCGAAGCAGAGCCCTGCAGCGCCTATGTGCTCGGGTCGGACCTTTCGCTGTTGTACGTGAACGCGGCTTGGGGCACCTTTGCGCGAAATAACGGGGCTCCGGCGTTGGCGGACGGTTGGCGGACCCTCGGTCCCATCCAACGTTGGATCACGCAACCCGACCTGCAAGCCTTCTTTAGGATGCGCCTGAGCGGAACGCTCTCGCGAGACCGCGGATGGTCCCACACGTACGAATGCTCGAGTCCGTACGTCTATCGCAAGTTCCACCTGCACGCGACGCCGGGCCCCGGTCGTCAAGGCATCGTCGTCGTTCATTCGCTGGTGGCCGAGCTGCCGCGCGCCAACCACGCCCCCGACGACCTGATTGCGGAGTTTACCGATGCGCGAGGCTTGATCGTGCGCTGTGCGGCGTGCGGCCGCACGGCTCGGCCCGGTCGACCCGACGTCTGGGAGTGGGCGCCCGGGCTCGACGCCCAGCCCAACATCAGCACCGGAATTTGCTCGATTTGCAGCGTACAAGAGTACGGTTTTCCGCTGGAAAGGGCGTAACGCGCCTTAAATCCCGAAGCTTGGGGCCGTATAGCCATCATGCAACGAGAAGGGGCGACGAGTGAGCGTGTCTTGGTCGTCGACGACGAGAGCGGGCTGCAAGCCGCCCACGTACGCATCCTCACCGCCGCCGGCTTCGAGGTCGACGCTTGCGCCACCGCCGAGGAAGCCATCGAGCGATTGCGCAGGGGCAATCGCTACGCGGTCGTGGTGACGGATCTGGTGATGCCGGGTATGAGCGGGATCGATTTGCTCGAATACGCGCATCGCGTCGATGCAGATCTGCCGGTGGTGATTCTCACCGGGCGACCGAGCCTCCGCTCCACCATCGCCGCCGTCGAGCATCACAGCTTTCGTTACCTCGTCAAACCCGTCACGCCGCTCGTGCTCAGCGAGACGGTCTCGTCGGCCGCCGCCAAATACCGTTTGTCCGAGGTCAAGCGCCGCGCTTTGGAGCTTTGCGAAAGCGAAGGCTGGGGCGTGGAAGATGGGGCGACGGCGCGCAACTTCGAGCTTTCGCTGAGCCAGCTCTATCTCGCCTACCAGCCCATCGTGCAGCCCAGCGACGGTCGCGCTTTCGGCTACGAGGCGCTGGTGCGTTCGGACGCGGTCGCCCTGTCCAAGCCCGACGAGCTGTTCGGCGCCGCGGAGCGCTTGGGTCGCGTTCAAGAGTTGGGGCGCGTGATTCGACGGCTGGCCGCGCAGCAGCTGGACCGCGAGGCGACGCTTTCGACCTTGTTCGTGAATCTCCACGCCAGCGACCTGATGGATCCCGAGCTGTATCGGGCGGAGGCGCCGCTCACGTTGCACGCCCCTCGCGTCGTGCTGGAGATCACCGAGCGGCGCTCGTTGGACGGAGTCGCGGACCTGCGCGAGCGACTGAAGGAGCTGCGCGCGTTCGGCTACCGTATCGCGGTGGACGATTTGGGCGCCGGCTACGCAGGCTTGTCCTGCTTCAACGTGCTCGAGCCCGAGATCGTGAAGCTGGACATGAGCCTGGTACGGCACGTCGACACCTCGCCCCGCAAGCGGGCGTTGGTCGAAACCATGGTCCGCGTCTGCCTGCGGGACCTAGGGATTCAGGTGGTTTGTGAGGGCGTCGAGACGACCGGCGAGCGTGACGTGCTCATCGAAATTGGGGTACCGCTGCTGCAGGGCTACCTGTTCGGGCGCCCCGCCCGAGAGCTGTGCGCGCCGCAACAGCTGGAGCTGCACAGTGAGCAACGTTTGAGAGCCTCGGCTACGCCCGCTGCGCAGCCGCTGCCGAAGCTCGCAAAATCGTCTTAGTCGGCCCGCGCCGAAGCTTCCAGCACGTCGCGCACGCGCTGCAGCAATGCCTGAGGGGTAACGGGCTTCTGGTAGAAGTCGATGCCCGCCTCCAACACGCCGTGATGCACGATGGCGTCGTCGGTGTAGCCGGACATGTAAAGCACCTTGAGGTTCGGCAGCAACTTCGACATGCGTTCGGCCAACACGCGGCCGCCCATCCCCGGCATCACCACGTCGGTCAGCAGCAGGTGAATGGGCACGCCGGCGTTTTTTGCCAACTGCAAAGCGTCGTCCCCATTCGAAGCTTCGAGGACGACGTAGCCGGCGCGAGTCAAGATGGCGCGGATCACCGCGCGCACTTGATCTTCGTCTTCAGCCAGCAAAATGGTCTCTGTCGCGCGCTCGGCGCTGTGGCTGGAAACGAAGCGGCGCGCCGACCCGCGTGCCCGCTGCGTACGCGGCAGGAATATCTTGAAGGTCGTCCCCAGACCGACCTCGCTGTACACCCAAATGTGACCTCCGCTTTGCTTCACGATGCCGAAGACGGTCGACAGACCGAGCCCGGTCCCCTGCCCCTTCGGTTTGGTGGTGAAGAACGGCTCGAAGATGCGGCCGCGCGTGGCTTCATCCATACCATGGCCGGTGTCCGAGACGGCCAGCACCACGTACGCCCCTTCCAGGAGGCCTTGATTGTCCAACGCCCATTGGCCGTCCAGGTCGACGTCCTTGGCTTCGATGGTCAGCCGACCGCCGCCGGGCATGGCGTCTCTGGCGTTGACGGCCAGATTGATGATGACCTGTTCGAGCTGGCCGGGGTCGGCGTGCACACTGCCGACTCGAGACGGCAGGACGACGTTGAGCTCGATGTCCTCGCGCAGCAGCCGCTTGAGCATGCGCGCCATGCTCTCCAAGACCGCCGCTAGGTCGACGACCTGCGGCTCTAGGATCTGTTGGCGACTGAACGCCAGCAACTGTCGAGTCAGGTCCGCCGCCCGATCGCCCGCGCGTTTGATCTCTTCCAGATCTGGACGAAACGGATGATCCGGCGGCAGCTCCTGCAGCATGAGCAGCGTGTAGCTGAGGATGATCGACATCAAGTTGTTGAAATCGTGCGCAACTCCGCCCGCCAGGTTGCCGATCGACTCGAGCTTCTGGGCCTGGGCCAGCTGAACCTCGAGCCGCCGCTCGACCGTCATGTCGCGAATGTAAGTGAGGATGGTGGGGCGACCGCCGAGCACGATGCGCGTGCTGGTCAAGTCCACGTCGAGGCGCGCTCCCGCCTTCGTGGCATGATGTCGAGCCGACAGGCGCACCGCGCCGATCGCCAGCGTCTCCGCCAACGCTCGTTTGGCGTCGTCACGCTCCTCGGGCACCGCGATGTCTTCCACGCGCTTGGCGAGGAACTCCTCGCGCGAGTAGCCGTAGAGGCGGATGGAAGCTTCGTTGACGTCGACGAAGCGCCGCGTCTCGCCGTCCATGACGAACTGAGGGAAGGGGCTTTCGGTAAAAAGCAGCCGGTAGCGCTCGGCCGAATCTCGCTGTTCGGTGATGTCGCGGGCGGCAGCGTAAACGAGCGGCTCGTCCAGCGCGGGCTTCGAGCACCATTGCAGCCAACGGTAGCTGCCGTCGCGGCAGCGGTAGCGGTTCTCGAAGCGAACGGTCTCGATGCCCTGCGCCAGTCGCGCCCCCTGGTCCTCCGTCGCCGCCCGATCATCGGGATGAACGAAGTCCAACCACGGCACACTGAGCAGCTCCGCGTCCGTCCAACCGAGCGCCTGCGACCAGGCCGGGTTCACACGCTTGAACCGGCCGTCCAAGCCCGCGATGCACAATAGGTCCGGAGTGAGCGCAAAAAACCCCTCGTTCTCGCGTTCCATGGCCTTGCGCGTCGTGACGTCCCGAAAGTTGGTGACGATGGCCTCGACCAGCGGATCGTCCAGCATGTTGGTCGCCACCAGCTCCACCCAGCGCAAGCCGCCGTCGCGGTGACGCATGCGAAAGTCGACGGCGTGCGCCTCGCCTGGCCGCTCGACAATTTGCCTCAGCACGCTCGCGAGCTTGTCGTGCTCTTCCAACGGAACGAAGTCTTGCCAGGCCATGGTCCTGGCCTCCTCCAGCGACCAGCCGAACACGCGTTCGACGGCGGGGCTCTGGTAGATGGCGGTGCCGTCGCGGCCAACCAGGCTGATGCCGTCGTTGCTCTTCTCGATCATCGCCTGAAACCGTGCCTCGGTCGCGCGCTGTTCCGTCACGTCGCGCAGCGCCAAGAGCGTCAGGTTCGAACGGATGCCGGGCGTGGCGCTGTAGTCGACGAGTCGGTGCCCGCGCTCGGGGCGCGATAACTGCGCTCGACCCGCCACCCTAACCCCCTCGGCAATGCGCCGCCACGCTTCCGCGAGCTCGACCGACCCGGGGTCGAGCTCGGTGAGACGCTGGCTCAGCATGTCGTCTCTCGCCAGGCCGAACAGCGCGCAAGATGCGGGGTTGGCGTCGACGATGGCGCCCTCGGCATCGAGCAGCAGCAGCCCGTCCGCCATGCCGTCGAACACGGCGCGCAGCAGCTGACGGTTGGCCCGCAGCTCGTCTTGCGCCGCCTTCAGCAATAAAGGCGCGCCGGTTTCGGCGTTGGTGACCGCGTCGATTTGACCGGCTGCGATGGCGGCAAGAGTTCGTCGTGCGTGGTCGAGCTCGACACGGAGCGCCTCGTTCTCACGCCTCAAGTCCTCGTACACGAACGCTCCGGGGCTCACGAACTCACGGCACGCTCCCAAACGGCGCCCCTTTGCGTGAACGCTTCAACTTATGCTCGCTCAACCGCTGCTACAAGCCCAATGAGTGAGATGGCGCATTTAGCGACAGGGCACTTTGGATGCTGCACCTATTCGAACGCGCGTGTTTTGTGGAGCAGCCTTTCCGGATTCATGCGAATGTGACGCGTTCCGGAGTACTGGGAGGACATTCGATGAGCACGGTTCGGCGACATGACGCGGCGCTCTACGCGGCGACCGGTGTGCCCGGGTTCGACGTGGTTGCCGGTGGCGGACTGCCAAAAGGTTGCATCACCGTCGTCTTCGGCGGTGCGGGAAGCTGTAAGACCATCTTCGCGGCGCAAACCCTGGCGCACGGCGCGCGCCACGAGGCCGAGCCGGGCCTGTTCGTTGCGTTCGAAGAGAGCCCGCAAAGAATCGCCGCCAATACGGCCGCCTTCGACTGGCGGCTGGACCGGAACGGCGCCGACGTCGAAGTGCTCGACGCGCAGCTGGGCGCCACCGTCGTGCAAGGCGGTGACTTCGATCTCGCCGGGCTGTTGGCCATCGTGGCTTCGCGCGTGAAGGCGCGCGGCGTGCGGCGGGTAGTCTTCGACGGGCTCGACGTGATGCTGGGGCACCTTCCCGATGCACGGCTGGTGCGGCGCGAGGTGTTTCGGCTTCGCGAATGGGCACAAGGGGCGGGCGTCACGACCATCATCACCGCCAAGGCGGACCCGCGCGATCGCGGCTCGCTGGGGGACTACGACTTTCTGCAATTTTTGGCCGACTGCGTGGTGGTGCTTCAGCACCGGGTAGAACATGGCACCGCATTCCGGCTGTTGCAGGTATCCAAACATCGCGGCAGCAACCACTCCGCCGACGAGGTTCCGTTTACTCTCGGAAGTGGCGGCATCGATCTCGGCGGCGCAACGCGCCTCGAGCTTCGCCACGATGCGTCGATCGAACGGACCTCTTCGGGCATATCGGCGCTCGACGGCATGCTGGGTGGCGGCTATTTCCGTGGCAGCTCGACGCTCATCACCGGCGCGCCCGGTACGGCCAAGACCACGATGGCGGCCGCGTTCGCCAACGCCTGCGCGGCGCGCAACGAGCGCACGTTGTTCGTGAGCTTCGACGAAGCTCCCGCTCAAATCGTACGGAACGTCGCCTCCGTGGGCATCGACTTGAAGCCACATCTCGCTTCGGGCGTGCTGCAAATTCACTCGTTCCGAAGCCGGGCCGCCAACCCCGAGACGCACGTCGGCCGCATCCGCTCGTTGTTGGAACAGCATTCGGCCACCAGCCTCGTCATCGATCCGATATCGGCCCTGGGCCAGAGCGGAACCGAAGCCTTGTCGGAAGGCGCCGCGGTCGGGCTGTTGGACCTGGCGAAGAGCTTGGGCGTCACCACCGTGTGTACGTCACTGCTCGGCAATCAGGCCCCTCTCTCCGAGAAATCGCCAATCGGCATCTCGACCATCGCCGACACTTGGATGCACGTCTCGTACATGAGCCACGGCGGGGAGCGAAACCGAGCCCTCACCATCGTCAAGTCCCGGGGCACCGCGCACTCGAATCAGGTCCGAGAGTTGATTTTGTCGAACACGGGCCTCGCGCTACCGGACGTATACTCGGTGGGTGGCGAGGTGTTGATGGGTACTCTGCGCTGGCTGAAAGAGAACGAACAGCGCCGCCATGCCGAGACCTCGGAGCGCGAGGCGAGCCTGCGCGAGCGCGAAGCCGAATTTCGACTGGCAGAGGTGAAGGCGCGTGCCCAAGCCGCCCTGGCGGAGCAGGCGCTGGGAGAGGCCGCGCTGGAGCGCATTCGCCTCGACCGGCAAAGCGAAGTGCAGCGCAACGCCAGCGAGCACCAGATGCTTCGGGAACGGCGAGGCGCAGAAGAGTCGACCGAACCGGTATCGGGCAAGAGCCCATGACCGCACAGCCAGGAGTGTCCATGGCCGTGCTTCGGCTATGCCTCTACGTTGCTGGGGATTCCCCCAACTCCGTCGCGGCCGAACGCAATCTGCGCGGTCTGCTGGCGAGCTACCCGGGAGTTCGTGCCGACTTGCAGATTCGAGACGTGCTGGTGGATCCAGAAGGGGGTCTGGCGGCCAGGGTCCTTGCCACGCCCACGTTGGTGAAGGTGGCCCCAGCACCGGAGGCGCGCGTGATGGGCGATTTGCACGACCTGGACTTGCTGCGCAGCGTGCTGGGTTTGGTCGAGCTGGGGTTGGTGAGTCCGGAGCATGGGCCGCGATGAGCCACGCATCCTCGGAACGTCGCCTCCGCGTCCGTCGAGCCCACAGTGACTCCGTCGTCGAGTCCGACGCCGTGAACGAGCTCGTTCGAGAGTTGGACGTCGAGGGCGCCAGCGTGGTCATCTTCTTTTGCTCGCCCAAGTACGACCTCGAGCGCCTGGGTCAGGCCTTGGCGGCGGCCATCAGCGCGCCGTTGGTCGGCTGCACCAGCGCCGGGCAGATCGCGCCGGGCGGCTACGTGAAGGGCGGCATCACCGCCGTCAGCCTGACCAGTCCTGAGCTGCGCGTCACCCTCCACCCGCTCACGTCCCTGGTCGATTCGGCTGCCGTGAGCGACGTCGGCTATCGAGCGGTCGCGTCCCTCGTCAATAGCCCGTCGAAGCGGGGTTTCGGCCTCCTGCTCCTGGATGGGTTGGCCAACGCCGAAGAGCTGGTCACGGCAACGCTCTACGAATCACTGGGTGACGTGCCCATCGTGGGTGGCTCCGCTGGCGACGACCTCTGCCACTCGGCGACGTTCGTGTTCGACGGCGAGCGCTTCCGAAGCGGAGCCGGGGTCTTCGTGCTGTGCGAGACGTCGCTGCCCTTCGCCACCTTCAAGGTGCAGCACGTGGCCCCCGGTGAAGCTCAAATCGTCGTCACCGAGGCCGACGCCGAGCACCGGCTGGTGCAGGAGCTCAACGGCAAGCCGGCCGCAGCCGAGTACGCTCGCTTGCTGGGCGTTCCCGCCTCGGAGCTGACCCCGGTGTTGTGCGGGCAACATCCGTTGGTGCTGAGCCTGGGCGACGAGCACTTCGTGCGCGGAGTCCGCACCGTCAATCCAGATGGCAGCCTCACGTTCTCGTGCGCCATCGAGACCGGGCTGATCTTGTCGCTGGGCACTCCGCTCGACCCGATGCTGTCTCTCGCGGAGGGGCTGGCGGCGGCGGAGCAACGGGTCGAGATCCCGGAGCTCGTCTTGGCATTCGACTGCGTCACACGTCGGTTGGAGCTCGAGCGGCGGGGCCAACTCGACGCCGTGTCCGCCTACCTGGCAGCCCGAGGGGTCATCGGCTGCGGCACGTATGGCGAGCAATTCGACGCCTTCCATGTCAACCAAACGCTGACCGCCGTTGCAATCGGCAGCTGACTCTCCCAGAGCAAAACGAGACGTTGTGCCACAGCGCCTCCCTTGACCAGGGGAGCGGCGCAGCCACAACCGCTCGCGCCACTCAGAAATCTGACGCGACGGTGCCCATGCAGTGGCATGTCTTCGGATCAGTATCTTCCGACCGCGTGCGACAGCTGCAACAGGATTTGGTTGGCGCCACCGCGACGAGGCGGAGTGGCAAAGTGTCGCTTCTGTAACGGGCCCGCTTGCGTCGTACCGGGCGAAAGCTACCGCACGCGCGATCTATTGCCATTCGAGAGGATCGAGGGCGCGGTGCACACCGCCCAACTCTCCGATGTCACGAGCCAGCGCCTGTGGGCCACGCTCGGCAACGTGCCAGAACGGAGGCGCCGCCCCGAGCTGTTGTTGCGGGCGGTGTTGGATGCGCTGCCGCGTCTGGCCCTCGTTCCAGAAATGGCCAGCGAAGACCGGGCGCAGCTTTCGCACTCGCTCGGCATGCTGCTGGTGGTCATGAGCGCGCGTCTTCGCGCGGGGGTGAAAGCTACTGCCGGTTAGCTCATGGAGGCTTGCTGGCAGGACGACGAGCGGCGCCAGGCGGTCGTGTGTTCAACTTTCGAAGCTGCACGGAAACCCCAACCCAGCTCTCGACTTTGACCGTGCCGCGACTCGGAGATGTGCTTGGAATAAGGGCTCTTGACCCAACAAGCCGATCGCTGACCATCTTGTCGCACGAGTGCAAGCGCGCCACGGCAGGTTGGGGCACGGGCTGGATGAAACGCCTCGATTGCGCGCAGTCGTCGCCAAGAGCTTGCGACCGATAGGAGGCACGCGCCGTGCAGTGAGCCGGGTCGATGTCGATTTACCGCCCCCCAGCACCAGCCGACGCGGCGTTGGTGGTCGAAGAGCATGTCTCTCCGGAAGCGTTCAGCGCTCTCGAAAGCGAATGGCGTAAGCTCGAGACCTCGTCCGGGGTGCCGTTTGCCAGCTTCGATTGGGCGCGAACCTGGTGGGAGCATCTCCGCGGAGAAAAGCTGGGCGTGCGCGACTCGCTGTCGCTGCGCACCGTGCGCACCGCGGATGGACAACTGGTAGCCATCGCGCCAATGGTGATCAGTCGTCGGCCGTCGGTTGGCCCCATCTGCGTGCGTCAGCTGCAATTCATTGGCGCGGACCCGAATATCACCGAGCTGCGCGGACTGATCGCACGGCCCGAATGGCAAGTACCGGGGTATCGAGCGCTCGTACAGCACGCCCTTCAAAACACCGCCGGCTGGGACACGCTGCAGCTGCTCGGGGTTCCCACGGAGCTGGACCTCGGAGTGGTGGCCGAGTCTCCGGATTTCGAGTGGTCCGGGGAGACCAGTGAGTTTCAGCTGGCCTTGCCGGACTCGTGGGAGACGTTTCGTAGCGGGTTGCCGCGCAACATCAAAGAGTCGCTGCGCAAGTGTTACAACTCGCTCAAACGCGCGGGGTTGAGCTTTCGCTTCGACGTCGTCACCCGCGCCGAAGACGTAGGACCGGCGCTCGACTGCTTCCTCAAGCTGCACGCCGCTCGCGCCGCGCGCACCGACACCATCGCTCACCCGAATGTGTTTGCAACTCCGGAATCGCAACAATTCTTGCGCGCGATCTGTGAGCGTTTTGCCGAACGCGGTTGCCTGCGCATCTTCCAGCTCATGGTCGACGGGCGCGTTGCCGCGATCCGCGTAGCGTTCGTCATCGGTAACACCCTCTACCTGTATTTTTCCGGCTACGAGCCCGAATTCGCGCAGTACGGCGTCATGACCACCACCGTGGCCGAGGCCATCAAGTACGCCATCGCCAACGGCCTCGAGCGCGTGCACCTGTCCGCCGGCAATGACGTTTCGAAGACTCGCTGGCGACCCACCGTCAAGCTCACCCGCCAAGCCATGCTGGTCGCTCCTTCGGCGCGCGCTCACCTCACCCACCGCATGTACCGTGGCGCGTTGAACGCCATTCAGACCGTGCCGGGGCTGAAGCGCGCCACCAGCTTTTTGACGCGCCGACCCGGCAGCACCGTCTCGTTGCACGCGGTGTCGAGCCACTGAGCGAGTCGCCGCCCTGGTGACCGGCAAATTTCGCTAAAAACTATCGCGGCGGCGGCGCGAAGCGGCTTTGGCTGTACGGAAACGGGTCGGGCGCCGGCTCGTCGCGGTAGGCGTAGCCGAGCGACGACAGATCGATGCCGCGCGCTTCGAGGCCGTCGTAGTCGTCGTAGCGCACCCGCAGCACCGCGGATGGATGGGTGGGGGAGCGGCGTTCGAACGACACTTCTACGACGCTGCTGCTCTCGCTCTCGCCGTACTCGGTGCCGATGTTGCTGGGACCGCCGGAGCCGTTGCCGGCGCTCTTGCGCTTGCGGGGTGCTTCGTCGTCTTCGAATGCTTCCCAAGTTTGCATGCCGGGCCGCGCTCGTGAGCCATCGGCGCTGGGGGCGGCCGCACGCGGAGCCGCGGAGCCGCCGCTGGGAGCCGCATCCGCGGCGTCGCCCCGGCGTGGCGCGCTGGGCGCGGGCGCGCGGTACTCGCTCTCCGGCACCGGGCGCCGACGCGGCCGCGGCTGCCACACCGGCGCAGGCGGACGCGCCTTTTCCGGGAATACGGCCACGCCAATCACACCCACGTGCTGCGGCGTGCCGCGCAATGCGGAATAGCTACCCCCGCGACCCGTGAAGCGAAACGCCGCCACCTCGTCCAAGCTGCGCCGAAAGCCCTCGACCAGCAGCGAGCCCCACGGCTCGATCAGGTAGCCGCGCTGCGCGACGTAGTCGCCGACGTCCCCGCTGATGGCGTCGCGCCCGTCGACCGTGACCACGACCTCGATGCGCTCGGCGGTCGGGTTCTGGACGCGGATGTTATAGCGGTCGCCCGGCTCGCCCAGCACGTAGGTCGCGCCCGAGTGCTGAAACGTCGGCAAAACCGAGCCGTCCAGCGCTTCCAGGGAGACTCGATAGGGCGGCGGCGCGGGTGGCGCGACGCGGCGCCGCCAAGGACTTTGGGCATCGCAAACCGACACCCCACCCACCACCGCCAACAGCGCAAACCCGGAAATCAGCGCCAGACGGCGCGACGACAACTTGGGCGAAGTCATCCCGGCTCGTACGCACCAACCCGGCCTTCGATCTTCCGAAAACTTGGCGGGTCGTGGTCCGGCCGAGTATTGGCCAAATTCGATGGATCGCCCTCCCCCCAGCCCGCCTGCGCACCCCTGCCGCTTGTGTGGTCAGGCCAGCGCCGAGCCGAGCGCCATTTGCGGGAGCTGCGAACGGACCTACGGACCGCGGGTAGCGCGACTGCTGGCGCGCGCCGAGCACGATCAGGATTTTGCCGCGGCTTGCCTAGCCAACTTTCCGCCGCCCCTGCGCGAGCGCTTCGCGGCCCTGTTGGGCCAACGTTGTCTGCTACCGGGCGCCGATACCCGCGCTCGCCCTGGCCTGCGCGCGGCCAAGCCTCGCCTCGACCCGAAGTGGCTACGCACCGCCAACTGACGGCTTGAGCCGTGCAGGGCTGACCGCGCCACCGCAACGTCCAGGATTTCACACGTCTTGGGCTGCCAATCCGCAGCCTGACTCGCAGAAGCTGTTGTAGCGGCGAAAGGCCACCTCGGACGAGCGAGATTTTTTCACAGGGAGGACGGGAGGACGGGAGGACGGGAGGACGAGAAAGAGGCGAGAATTTTTGGGCTCGCGCTTCCGCCAGCGAGTCTGCAGCAGCGTCGCGAGCTCAGCCCTTCAGCTTTCTCTCGAGGGAAGCTCAGCCAAGTTGAGCGGTCGCTCGGTAAGAGAGAACAGCGTGGTTCCTTTGGCCGTCGCGGGTAGCGATTCAGCACCCTCGCTCGCCACCGAATGACTTCGTATGCGAAGTCATCTCCGGCTCCAGTGGCAGCAAACCTTCAACTGTTCGTATTCACTAGGGGGCTCGCGCTGCCGCCATCGAGCCTGCAGCGCCGCGGGCTCAGCCCTCCAGGTTTCTCTCGAGGGAAGTATTTTTGGTTTTGGTCCTCCAAAAACAAAAATGCGTTCTCGCCTCCCGTCCTCCCGTCCTCCCTGTGAAAAATCTCGGAGGTTCTCGACACGACCCGCCAGCAGGGCAGCAGCCCGAGGCGGTCGCGCGGGGTGGCCTGGTGACGTCACGGTAGTTTCTGCAAGGGGTCTGCGGCGCGGCAGCCCAAGAGGTGTGGAATCTTGGACACAACGTGGGCGGCGTTACTCTTTCAGCAGCGCAAACAGCGCCAACACTACGAAGCCGAGGCCGATGCAGGCGGCCGCCAACACGGCGCGACCTTTGCCGCGCGGCGCAATGCTGGACGCGACGTCGTCGATGCCGGCACCCGACAAGTGCCGTTCGATGGCGCGATCGGACTCGCGAACTTTGCGCACGAACAAGAGCAGCGTCACCAGCAACGTCAGGCTGGCGTAACCGGCCGTGACCCAACGGATGCGACGTGCGCGGCGCTGCTCGCGCAGCCGCGCCGATGGCGCTCCGTCGAGCAGCAGTAGCTCTCGCGCGTCGAAGGTTTTGGGTGCAGGGTCGTCGTTGATCAGGGGCCAACCGACGGCGGAGGGGCTAGCCAGATCGGGCTGGCTGGAAGCCACGACCCAAAGCGGCCGGTCCGGCGCGGGCAGCGGCACCCCGGCGGGCCACGGCAGCGCCCCCACCAAACGACCGTCGGGCGCGCTGGAAAGCTCGGCCTGAGCGCCCGAATAGCGGCGATTTTCGTCAAAAAATCCCAGGTAGGCGTGGTTGGCCGCGCCGCTGCTCTCGAGGCGGAGCCCATCACCCTCGCGGGTGACACGGATGGCGCCTTGCACCACGTCCAAGCGCGTTCCCAGCTTGCCCTCGCCTACGCCGTCAGCAGTGGCTTCCAGCGCGACGCGCACACTGGGCTCGTTCGGGCGCAGCTTCAGCCGCCCAAGACCGCTCGAGTCGGTGACGACCTGGCTCTCGCTGGGCTCGGCTCCCTCCAGCTTCACGCCCACGCGAGCATGGTCGACGGGCGCGCCGGCGCGTTGGGCGCGGATCACGAGCTCGTCGTCGAGCGCGCCCTGCGCCGTGACCAGCACGCCGTGCGCGGGCGCGACCGACAGCTCGATGTCTCCGCCGTGGCGGCCGCTCTGGAAGCCGCCGCGCCGCGTGGCCGCCGCGCGAAACGCCTGCGTACTACCGAGCACCAACCCGCGCGCCAAAACCGTGCCCGACTGACCGACGCCCTCCACCCGCAGCTCCAGCGCCGAGTCGCGCGGCCGCGGCAGATGAACGATAATTTCAGCGCTGCCGAGCGCGTCGGTCTTGCCGCTGGCCGTCGCCACGCGTTGCCCGCCCTCCATGACCACCACCCCGAACGCCGTGTTGCCGACCGGCAGCTCGATGACCCGGTCGCGCTCGCCCAGCTCCACCCGTAGGCTCAGCTCGGTTTGGCCCTGCGTGGGCCCGGAATAGACGCGCGCGCTGCGAAACGGCCGCTCACCACCCGAAACCACCCCGAGCAGCACCACGAGGACCGCCGACAGCGGCGCCACGAATAGCAAAAACCGGCCCCGGGAGCGCGACGACACGCCTCCAGCGTCTCACGATTGCCCCGAAGTCGCCCAGGGCCGAGACGGTTTGCCAGCTCGTGCCTGGTTGATTTAGGCTGCGCCGCCCCAAATGGCCGAGACCAAGAAGAAGAAAAAAGCCAAGCGTGAGCGCAAAGAGCGCCGCTTCAGTCCCGAGCAGACCTATTCGTCGAGCGCCGCCGTCGGCGTCGGCATGGTAGGCGCGCTGGCGGCCGGTGCCGGCGTGTGGGGGCAATGGATCAGCGAGATCCCCCACGCCTACTCGCCGTACTTGTTCGGCGGCGGGGCCCTCGCCCTGGGCGCGTCGCTGTGGTTCGGCGACGCGGGCGCGGTGCCGGTGCGCATCGGTGACGCGGGCATCGCGCTCGAGCGCGGCACCGAGCTGACGCGCCTGGCGTGGTGCGATCTCGAAACGGTCGAGGTCGTGGGCAAGCAGCTGCTCGTCAAAGGCAAGAGCACCACCTTCAACATCCCGGTTCAGGCCCACCCCAAGGCGGTGGCGTGGATTTTGGCGGAAGGCACGCGCCGCGTGCCCGACGCCATGAACGTCAAGAAGAGTGATCTCACCGGCTTGCCCGAGCCCAAAGAGCTGGACGGCGAGCTGGTGCTGCTGGAAGGCGTTCAAATTGCCGGTCGGCACTGCGCCGCTACCGACAAGCCGATCGCGTTCGAGCGCGACGCGCGGCTCTGCCCCAACTGCGCGCAGGTTTACCTGAAAGACGCCGTACCCAAGAAGTGCGTCACCTGCGAGCGCGATCTGGGCAGCAGCGCCATCGAGCTCTAGCGCGCTCAATCGGCCTGAACGAGCGACACTTCGACCACCGGGCGCGTGCCCGACAGCTCCTCGATTTTGCGGCGGACGCTGCGCCGCACGTGCTCGCCGAGCTCGAGCCCGCGGCCTTCGCGGAATTGCTCGACGGCGCGCGCGGCTTCCAGCGCCAAGCTGCGCAGCGCCGGCGGGTCGCCGTCGACGTTCGGAATGCCGCGGGTCGTGACCACGGGTGCGCCCGCCAGCTTTTTGCCGGCGATGGCCAGGGCGACGACGGCAATGCCCAGGCGCCCCAGCTCTTGGCGGCGATGCAGGTTTTCGCTCGAGAGCGGCTCGCCCCCGATGGCGATGGGAATGCGACCGCTGCGCACGGCGTCGATTTTCGACGCGCGCTCGCCGTCGAACCCGACCACGCTGCCGTTTTCGACCACGATGGTCTCGGCAACGCCCAGCGAGCGGCCCAGCTCGGCGTGGCGGAGCAGGTGGTGCAGCGTGCCGTGCACGGGCATGAAGCAGCGCGGGCGCGTCAGCTCCAGCATGCGCCTTTGCTCGGAGCGCCCGGCGTGACCGCTGGTGTGCACCCCGGGAACGGTGATGCGCGTGTGCACGGTGAGGCCGCGCCGATGCATGGCGTTGATCATCGCGATCACGGGCCGGTCGTTGCCGGGGATCACGCGGCTCGACAAGATCACGGTGTCGCCTTCTTCGAGGCTGAGCATGGGGTGCACGCCGTCGGCCAGGCGCCGCATGGCCGACAACCGCTCGGCTTGCGTGCCGCCGGCCAAGATCAGAACCCGCTCGCGCTTCATTTCACGCACTTCGTCGGCGGAAACCAAGAGATCGCTCAGCCAGCTCAGGCGCTTGATCTCTTTGGCCACCGTGACCTGGGCGTCCAAGCTGCGGCCGAACAGGCATAGCTTCCGCCCGGTGCGGCGCGCAATTTCTCCCAGCAGCATCAGCCGCTGGATGTTGCTCGCGAACAGCGCCACCACCACGCGCGCGGGGGCCGCCTCGATCAGCTGCTCGAGCACCGCGCCCACGCTGCGCTCGGAGCCAGGGCGCTCGGGCACGTCGATGTTGGTGCTGTCGCTCAGCAAAAGCCCGATGCCTTCGTCGCCCAGCTGGCGAATGCGGGCCTCGTCGGTGGGCTCGCCGTCGGGCGGATCGGGATCGAAATTGAAGTCGCCGCTGTGGAAGATCACCCCCTGCGACGTGCGGATGGCAAGCGCGCTCGCCTCGACGATGGAGTGAGCGACCCGCACCGGCTCGATCTCGAACGGGCCGACGGGGTAGCGGTTGCCGGGCGTGGCGACGCGAAAATCCAGCTCGTTGGGACCGAAGCCGTGCTCCAGCAAGCGCTTTTTGGCCATGCCGAGCGCGTGCGGCGGCCCCCAAACCGGCACCTCCAGCTCGGACAGCAGGTACGGCAGCGCCCCGATGTGATCTTCGTGCCCGTGGGTCAAAAATACGCCGCTCAGCCGGTCGCGGTTCTGTAGCAAGTAGTCGAAATCGGGATGGATGATGTCGACGCCCAGGTCGTCTTCCGGGAAGGCGGCGCCGCAGTCGACGATCACCGAGCGACCCTGGTCTTCGATCACCAGGCAGTTCATGCCGATTTCCCCCAGGCCACCGAGGGGGATGAGGCGAACGAGGTTTTCGTGGCTAGTGGTCAAAGCAAAACGAGGGAGCTTGGGCGGCCGTGGCGGCGAACGGAAGGGAGTGAGCCTTCGGTTTAGCACCTCTTTGCAGGCAAGTGGCGCTGGTGTTACGGCTTCGGCGTGGCAATCCGAAGCGTTTCCCCGGAAGAAGCCGCCGCGCTCTTGGCGGACGGCTATGTGTACGTCGATGTCCGCAGCGAGCCGGAGTTCGAAGCCGGTCACGTGCCGGGCGCGCTGAACGTCCCGCTCCTGCACCAAGGCCCGGGCGGCATGACCGCCAACCCCGAGTTCTTGACCGTGATGCAGCAGGCCTTCGGCACGAGCGAAAAGCTGGTCATCGGCTGCAAGGCAGGCGGCCGCTCCAAGAAGGCCGCCGATCAATTGGCCCAGGCCGGCTTCAGCGAGCTTGCGGACATGTCCGCCGGCTGGGACGGCTCACGCGACGCCTTCGGCCGCGTGGTCCCGGGCTGGAGCAAACAAGGCCTGCCCGTCGAGCCGGGCAAGCCCGCCGGGCAAGCCTACGCCGACGTGAAGCAACGCAAAGCGCGCTGAGGGCGGAGGCGGCGCGTATTCGAGGCGGGTCGAGCAATCACCACGCTTCGAAAGACCAAGTGAGGCCCGCGCGCGCCTCTTCTTCGTGCCAACCCGCGCCGCGGCCATAGCGCCCCGCCACGTCCAAAGACACTCCGTCGGTCCAGCGAAAGATGCCGCCGACGAGCGCGCTCTCGGCGATGCCGTCGTACAGGCGAGCTTGTCCGAATTCGCGCTCCGCCAAAAGCTCGGCGACCGGTCGCAGACGCCACTCGTCCGGCCCCTCCACGATGAGGCCCGCCCTCGCGTGGTAGCGCAAGGAGTAAAAGGCCTCGTTGACGAGGTTGAGGTGCATGGTGATGGTCGGCCAGTGAAGCGAGAAGATGCTCGCCACATGGGTACCGAACCGGCTCTCGGAGCCGGGGAGCAGCATGCCCAGCTCGAGCGCCACCGCAATGCCGTTGGCCCCCTGTAGAGACCCGCGTCGCAGCAGGCTCTTGATGGAGAAGGCGACGTCTTCGACTTGCCAGGGGTGGCGCGCGGCGTTCAGCTGAATGTTTTGCCGACCTTCGAGCACGGCCTCGAAGCCAGGCGCGAAGCCGTAGTTGGCAACGAGCGCGGGCGCGACGACGAACCGCGAAGAGCCCTCCTGATGGTAGCCCGCGGGCCCAATCTCGAGCTCCACCTCGTTGGGCGCCGCGACATCCGCATCCGTCCCGTCGAAAGGACGGTACGCCAGGGCATTTCGAGAGCAACCGATCGCGATAGCCAGCGCCAGGCGGCAGAGCGGCTGCGGACGAAGGGTCATTCGAGAGTACGCGGGAAAGCGTCATCGAAAACGAGCAGCGCGCCGGCATCCGGCGAGCAAACCCAGACTCTCGAATGATCGTCATTGGCCACACAGTGCGCGCCCAGTGCTGCCGACAGGCTGCCTAGCCTGGTCAGCGTGCCGTTGGCTCGTACGCCGAGAACCGTCACGCTGCCGTCCGAAGCCGCGGGCACGTACAAATGATTGAGCTCGAGGTTGGCGGCAATGATGTCCACACCGCTCGGCGTCTGCGCGGTACCCAGGACCTTTCCCGCGTGATCGACGTCGAGGACCACGGCCTTTCCTTCCGAGCAGCCCGCGAACAAGAAGCCCTGCTTCGAGCTCAACGCAATGCCGCGCGAGCCTTTGCATCCGTTCGCGAATCGTTGAGCGATGGCGTGCGTGGCCAAGTCGATGGCAACGGTGTACCCCGACCAAAGGTGCGAGTAGGCTCGCCCACGGGTCACGTCGACGACGAGGGACTCAGGCCCGCCTTTGACGACGATGACGTTGGTCCGGGTGAGATTCCCGGAATCTTCTAGCGCAAAGACCTCGATCCGTTCTTGGTCGGGCTCGGTCACCCAGACCTCGCGTGTGCTTGCAACCCAACGCACGTAATCGGGCTGCCCGGTGAGCGCGTAGCCTTTCGCGGCTTGCCCCGCTCGCGGCGCGGGAAGCTCGATCGCCTTGAGACTCTGCGAGGTTCGATCGATGACGAACAGGTGGCCAGAGCCGACGTCCGCCGAGGTCACACCCTCTCCGTGTCCTCCGGCATAGTCGCCAGGCGCGCTCAATCCGCAGTGCGGATTCTGAGTGAGCGACGACGAATCGAACATGGCGACACAGCCCGTCGCCCCCGCAGGTGCCAGGACGGTGTGCAATTCGGGTGAGTAGAGCAGGTCGTCGAACCCAATTCCGCCTGTTGGCGTCAGCCTGATCGAGCGCGGGCTCGAGGGCGGGCTGTCGATTACTGCGGCGCTGCCCGCGTGCGCTGGTGGCTGCACGCCGCCGGAGTCGCCAGCGCCCTTGTGACAGCCAAAGACCGCGAGGCCGGCCGCGACCGCCGGCCAGGCCGCAAACGCGAGAAGGCGATGGCTCGGAAGCTCCACGGGACGACAACACTAGGACTCCGCCGCGCCACGCTCAAGATTCGACCGCTGCTGTCAGCGAGATTGCGCGAGCGCGCCCTGTCGTTCACGACCCGTCGTGCTACGAGCGTCTTCGCAAAGCAGGTCGGCATGCAAACTTCGTCCAACAGCCGGCAAAAGCCCGAGCCCGCGCTCAGCCGCGAACAGGCTGACGACGTGCTGCGCTATTGGCTGGCGGGCTTGCGGGTCGAAGAGGCGTTGCAAATCCGGCCGGCAGCGCGCCCTCCCGCCACCGGCCCCAGCGCACCACGCTTGGACCAGCCGACGCCCGGGCAGACATACTTCAAGCTGCCGCTGGACGCGTCGTTCGCGGAGCTGTTGTCCCAGCGAGCTCAGCTCACGCGGCCGTTCGATGCCGAGCTGAGCGGTTTCTTCGAAACCTGGCTGCAGGGTCAGTATCGACACCGCGATGACGAAAGCGAGCTGTCGCACCTGGTTTGCTTTCCCATCGTGCATTTGCCCAAGGGGGAGCTGGCCGGGTTGGTGCGCTGCCCGGCGCGGCTGCGCTTCGGAAGCGGCGCGAATCAGGCATTTCGCGCCCCCACGCCGAGTGAGCGGCGGCAAGCCCAATATCCGCCTGCGCCCGACGAAGCGCGGCTCACGCGCACGCCCAAGGTCGATGGGGCTTGGCCGTTTTTCATCGACACGCGGCTGCTGCGCCAACCGCTGGCGGTGCCCAGCGAAAGCATCGACGCCTTCTTCGAGGCCCTGCGCGCGCTCTCCGCCGTTTCGGAGATAGAGATGCTGGCGCTCCTGACCACGATGCTCGAAACGGTCGCGCGCGGCAGGGAGACCGAACCGGAAGGCGTCTCGGAGCTGGCGACTCGGCTCAAGACCGCCGCGGCGGCGGAATCTTGCGGGCTCGATCGCTGGCTTCACCGGCTCACCAGCACGGTGGGCCGCTTGCTGCAGCAGAACGGGTCGCGCGCTCGGGTTTACCCGGTCGGCATCGTGGTCGACGGAACCCAAGCCAAAACCACGTGGCACTTGCAGCGCGAGCTCGAGGCCTTGTTGGATGGCGAGCGCCAGCGTTTCAAGCTCACTTCTCCGCTCGGCGCCTACCTTACGGGCCAGCCTTTGCCGGAGGACCAGGCGCCGCAACGCGCGCTGTTTCCGGGTCCGGTGCTCTCCGCCAGCCAGCGCGCCGCCGCCGAAGGTTTCTGGGGCTCGCGCCTCACCGCCGTGCAGGGTCCTCCCGGAACTGGCAAGACTCGTTTGATTTTGCACCTGTGCGCGGAGGCGCTGGTGCGGAGCGCCGAGAGCCTGTTGGACGGAAAGGGCGCGCGCGCCGGCCTGTTGTTGATCACGAGCAGCAACAACCGCGCGGTCGACAACGTGGTCGAGCCGCTCAGCGCCGGAGAGGGTCTGCCGCTCGCGCTGCGGGCGGGCAGCCGTCAGGCGTGCGAGCAGCAATTGCTGCCCCAATTGCGCCGAGCCAAGGCCTGGCTGGAGCGCGCGCACAGCGAGCCCGAGCCGCTACGCCGCGAGCGCTTGGCCGCAGCCAAAGCGCAGTTTTACGAGCGGCAGCACGCTGTCGAGCAATTGCTCGCGCCGCGCCGCGCGGCGCTCGCGCGAGCCTCGACCAAAGCGCGACTCGAGGCGGAGCTGGCCCAGTGTGCACCGGCCAACGCCGACGCCAGCCTTGCCCCGGTGAGCAAAAAGCGCGCGATGGCGTTGCTACTGGCGCTCGCACCGCTGGAGAAGCGCCTGGTCGCGCTCAGCGAGCTGTGTGAGGTCGCCCCGAGCAGGGCTGCCGTTCAGGCGCTCGAGGCTCACTTCCGCCGCACGAAGAAGCGCCAGTGGCCGGCGTTCGAAGAGGCGTTGGCCGAGGCGAAGCTCACGTGTGAGCTGCCGCTACCACCTCCCGAATCGAGCCCGCCCGCCGACGCCGCGCAGCGAATGGAAGATTGGGAGGAGGCCGCGGAGGCCGGCATTGCCCGGCTGGGCGAGCTCCGCGAGAAGCTCGAGCGCGCCAGCTCCGCCACGGCGCTGACGTCGCGCGTGAAGCGCTTGCGCTCCCAGCTGGGAGCATTGGGCCCCGAGCCCGCCGCGACCGAAGTCGTCGGGGCGGAGCTCGATCAAGCCTCGCAGGCGCTCTTCGCCGCCGCCGTAGCGGCGCGCGAAGCGTGGGCCAGCGCTCACGCCCCGGAGCTCGTTCAAGCGCTCTCGACCGCGATCCGCACTGTCGAGCAAGAGCGCTCGCTGCGCCCGATGTTTCGAAGTGAGGCGGAGGCCATGCGGTTGCTGTGCCGCCTGTTCGGGATCTGGGGCTCGACCCTACTTTCACTGGGCAATTGCTTCCCGACCGACATCGCCAGCTCGACGCGCTTGGTGATCGACGAAGCGGGGCAATGCCACCCGGCCCACGCGGTGTCGGCCTTGCTGCGAGCGGAGTCGGCCTTGGTGATCGGCGACACCCACCAGCTCACGCCGGTCGTCGAGCTCAGCGCCGACGAAGAAGCCCGCCTGCTGCGCTCGTGCCGGTTGCGGACGCCTGATTCGCACCTGCGACCGTACCGCGTGCACGCCGACTCGACCGTCTCCAGCCAATCGCTCGCCGATCGTGCCGTCAGCACCCGCCGCAGCCTGACCGATCATTTTCGCTGCCAGCCCGCGATCATCGCGCTCTCCGATGCGCTCTGCGGCTACGGGCTCACCGTCCACACCCCGCGCTTCGATCGCTCGAGGCATGCGCCCTATTTGACGCGTCCCGTCTCGCTGGTGGACTTGCGCGGTGAGCAGGCCCGCTGGGCGGGCAGCTGGTACAACGCGCACGAGCTGCAGGAAACGCTCACGTTGCTGGAAAGCCTGCTCCAGGGCGGCGTGCAACCCGAAGACATCGCCGTCATCACGCCCTACCGCGGGCAGCTCGAGCAGCTTCGTCGTAGCTTCGTGCAGCGCCACATTCCGCTGGAAAGCAGCGCCGAGCTCGCCGAAGCGGGCGGCTGGGCGCAGCAGCCGGGCGGCGTGGCCCTCGGTACCGTCCACCGCTTTCAGGGGGGAGAGCGCAGCATCGTCTTGTTCAGCAGCGTCGTCACTCACCCAAGCTCGCTCGCCTTCTTGAACGCGCGCCCCAACCTGCTCAACGTGGCCATCTCCCGCGCCCAGCACCACCTCGTCTGCCTTGGCAACGCCGCCATGCTGGCGCAAGGCGCCCGCTCACGCTTGCTGGTCGAAGCCGCAGACAGGCTCGCTCCGACTGCGTACGGTGGGAGCACGTTGGAACCGGCGCGCGCAAACCCGCCCCGCGGGGCGTCATTGACCCATGACGAGCCGTCGATTCACCGCCAGGCGAGATAACTTCAATGGGAGCGGGGGGACAGAAACGACTCCTCCAATTGGGAAAGAGCGTGGCGTACGGTTCCCGAAAGTGGCGGTCCCCAAAGCTCGCAGGGACCTGACGCTGGCGACGCGCAGTCGTCGTTCTCCGCTCGTAGCCAAGACCATGCGCTCCATCCCCACCCCCAGTTGTCACACGACTTCCCCCGCCTGCTCGCCCAGGCTCACACGCTTGGCCTGCGGTCTGGCGGTATGCGCCAGCGCGCTGGCGCTCGCTGGCTGCGGCGACTCCAACAGCGACGGCGGCAACGTGGCGCAAGCCGGCGGGCCCCAGAATGGCGGCAGCACGGCGCAAACGGCGGGTGGCCCCAACGGGTCGGCGGGCTCGCCGACCAGTGGCGCGACCAGCGGCGGAACCGGCTCCGGCGGCAATCCTGCAACCGCGGGCGCGTCGGGCAGCGGTACGGGCGGCGCCCCGAATGGCGGAACGGCAACCGCAGGCGGCTCCATGAGCGGCGGCACGACCGGTAGCGGGGGCGGCTCCGCCGGCAGCGCCGGGAGCAGCAGCAGCGGCGGCGGTAGCGGCGAAGCCACCATCGTGCCCGACCCATCTTGGACTTGCGGGATGGCCGATGGCATTCCGGCGCCCAGCAGCGGCACGCTGGCGTTCAGCGTCTCGCTGACGTTGAGCGCCACCCACAACGTCGGAACGACGCAATACGGCAAGCGCCGTCAGCTCGACGTATCGGGCGGAACCATCACCGGCGACAAGCTGAAGGGTACCGTGCTCACCGGCGGCCTCGACTACGAGCTGACACTGTCGACCGGCGCCATGGAGCTCGAGGAAGTGCTGATCTACAAGACCAGCGACAACACCAGCATCTTCGTTCGCAACTGCGGCGTCGCGGCGCCTGGCGATTCGGTCGTGCGCGTCGTGCCCGACATCGAGGCGCCGACCGGGGGCTCGTATGCTTGGCTCAATACGACCAAGCTCGTGGGCACCCGCACGGTCGCGGGCGACAAGATCACGCTCGACATTTACGACGTGTCGAAGGCAGCCGCGAGCGCCAACAAGGTGCAGCTCAAGGATCCTGCCGGCGTCCCCAACACGTCCTGGGATTGTGTGAGCGGCGCTGGCACGAAGGGCGACTCCGTGTTCACCGAGAACGTCTCGCTGGGCAGCACGTTCGGCGTCAGCAACGCCAAGCGCGGCAGCCGCAACATCATTCCCATCACCGGCGGCACCACCACCGGCAAGGTGGCGGGCAAGATCCTCAACGGCGGCGCCGACTACCAGCTCGCCGGCTCGGCGGGCACGACGCTGGACGCCCGCTACACGCTGGCGCCAGACGACGGGGCCTTCATCATCGTGCGCAACTGTGGGCCTGGCAACAGCCTGGTGCCCGCGTTCGAGGCGGCCGTCGACGGCCCCTACAAGTTCCTGAACGACGGCAAATTCCTGAGCTCGGCCCCCGGCGCCGGTGCCGGCGGAGTCAGCATCACGTTCTACGAGCGAAAGTAGCGCTCGAAGTTCCCAGCCCAGACAGCGCCTTGGGGGCGATGCGTGCGTTCGCGGTGACGCAGCGCTAGGTTAGCCCCTACTTGGTTTGGGAGGTAGAGCGATGTCGAGGTCACGTACGGCGCTGGCGCTACTAGGCAGCTTCTTGGCGGCGTGTGGTGGTGAGGGCACCCGAAACCCCACCCCCGGCGCGAGCACGGCAGGCGCGGGCGGAACCGCGACGCACACCGCGGGCGCAGCTGGGAGCAGCTCGAACGACGGTGGCGCTACTCACGCGTCGAGCGGAAGCGGCGGCACAAGCGAGGTCGCGGGCGCCGCGGGGCATGCGGGCACGAGCGCAGGGGGTAGCGGTAGCGGCGGGACGGCGCAGGGCGGCGCGGCCGGCAGCGCGTCAGGGGGAGGCGTGGCCGGCGGCGCCATCGTCAGTACCCCAGAAATGTTGGTGCCCACCGTCAAAGAATTTTGCGCGGCCGCGCGGGCGTGTTGCGTCAACCAATCCGATCCCGTGATGTTGGACGACTGTGAGTCGGGCTACGCTTCCAAGGATCAGACGGCGCAAGCGTTGGCGCGCGGCACCGTCACCATCGACGCGGCCGAGCTCGCCAAGTGTCAGGCCGCGTATCAGGCCGCCGCGACCATGTGCGAAGAAAACAGCGTGCTCGCGGCGTGCGCGGGCATCGTGCGCGGCAAACTGGCAGAGGGCGCTTCCTGCCTGCAAGGCACCGAATGCGCCGGAGACGGGCCCAAGGTCTGCTTGGTAACGGGGGGTCAAAACAGCCCCGGAGTATGCAAAGCGGTTCCCCACGGCAAAGCGGGAGACCTGTGCTCGGTGACCTGTCGGCCCCAGGACGTGTGCACCTTCACGGTCTATGGCATGTCGGATTCTCCGCTCACACCGTGCCTGGAGAGCGATGGCGTGTTCTGCGACTACTACTCGGAGCCTGCCAAGTGCCAGTCCATCTACGCGCTCGGCGCCAAATGCGACCGTGACGATCAGTGCGGGTCCGCCGGCTATTGCGACATCACGGGGTCCAGCACGTGCAAGAAGCGCAGCGTGCTGAACGAAGCGTGCGGCAACTGCCTGTCCAGCCTGACCTGCAAAGACGGCAAGTGCCAGAGCCCGCCACTATCGGTGGGCAGCACCTGCCAGGGTTACGGGCTCGGGCCGTATTGAACGTTGCTCGGGCTAAAAAGCGAGCCTTTTCAAGCGCGTCAGTGCCGGGCCCGGCCGGGCTCACGGTACATCGGGCGTGCAAACTTCGACGCTGCTCAGCATCTGCGATCCGTCATTGCCTCCAATGATCAGCACGCGCCCGTCAGGAAGGAGAGTCGCGGTGTGGCTGAAGCGCGCGACGTTCAACGGTGCGGCCGCGGTAAAGGCGTTCGAGTCTTCGTCGTAGAGCTCTGCGCTGGCCAGCGCAGAACCTTCACCGGCGCCGCCGCTTCCGCCGACCAAAAATACGCGACCGTCGCGAAGCAGCGTCGTCGTGTGGAGCCAGCGCGGTGCCGGCAGCTCTTTCCCTAGGGACCAGGCATTGGTCTTCGGATCGTAGATTTCCGTCGAAGAGGCCGGAGTCGGGTCGGGCGCCTGCGGATACCCGCCGGAGACGAGCACGCGCCCACTCTTGAGGCGCACCGGCGCATGACCATTGCGCATGCGATGCATCGTTCCGGCCGACGACCAGCTCCCGCTCACGGGGTCGTAGACCTCGGCTTGGAGTATCGCCGGAGCATAGCCCTCGATCGAAAAACCCCCTGAAATCAGCACGCCGCCGGTTGCGAGCACCGTCACCCCGAACCCCCAGCGCGGGTGCGCCGCCACGCCCGTCGGCGACCAGGTTGCCGATACGGGATCGTAAAGCGCGGTCGTATTGTCGAGGACGTCGGAGCCGATCAACAAGACCTTGCCGTTGCGGAGCAAGGCGGTCACGCCTGGACCCGGCGGCGCGGCCGTCGGCGTCCATTCGTTAGTCGACGGATCATAAAGCTCCGCCGTCGCGACTGACCAACCGTCGTCGGTTCCCCCCTCGACGAGCACCCGACCGTCGCGCAGCAGCGCGAGGCTCGCCCCGGCGCGCTCGTCACCCATCGTCCCCGCCGGCGCCCAAGTGTCGGCGCACGGATCATAAATGACCGCGCTCGCGAGATCGGTAGCGGTGCCCACGAAGCCGTTGAAGCCACCGACCACGAGCACCTTGCCATTCGGTAGCAACACGGCGCTGTGCTCACCCCGCGCCTCGTTCATCGGAGCGACCAAGTCACAATGCGCGGGCCCGGACACCGGGGTTCCGCAGTTGGTCGGCAGCGGGCTTCCGTCAATTCCGCCCGAGCCACCGCTACCAGAAGCGCCGTTGGTTTCTTCCGCGCCGCCTTCTTCAGCGCCGCCGACTCCCCCTGCGCTGCCGCCTGCCCCTCCCCGGCCGACCCCGCCAGCGCCGCTCTGCCCGCCCACGGCTTCGCTCGGCTCCACCACCAGCCCGCCGCCGGAGCTTGCGCTCACTCCCGCGGCGCCACCGCCGCCAACCGCACCGCCTTCCGTGGCCGCGCCCGCGGCGCCGACGCCTCCTACCGCTGCCGCATCGGCGCCCCCGCCCGACGCTCCGCGCGGGCTCGACGTCGATGGCGAGCCACCCGCCGCCCCCACGCCGCAGTCGCTCCCCCGACACTCCGACGCCTCGTCGCTTCCCCCACCGATCGACTTGCCACAGGCCACCACCAGCAGCAGCGGGGCGACGACTCCGCGAAGGCCAAGCCGAGCCCGAGCTGATTTCGACGAGCCCGCGGCCACGTGGTCGTCGCAGCCGCGAGCCTCGACCCGCGAATTCTCGAAGAGATGGCCTTTCATTGGTCAGCCCCCCCGGGTCTACCAGGTCTCGAGCCCTCGCGATTGGACTGGCTTGCGGAGTCGTCAATCCGGACGCAGCCACCCCCATCAACCTGGGAGCCTCTACATCCGCGGCGCCTCGGGGCCACAGCGGGGAATGGGGATCGCTGCGAGCACGCGCGGGCCGCCGTCCGGATACGTTTCGTATTTGCCGGTCAACCTGATCAGAACCTGTGATGCCTCGAAAGCGTGGCAGCCTTGGCAGCGTTCGCCTTCGACGAGGACGCCCAGATCGACTCCTGGCCGGTCGTAGAACGTGTCGGGCACGGCGCAGCCGTCGTAGCGCACCGAGAGCTCCGCGCGCGAAGTCGGAAGGGGCGTGCCGTCAGTGCTCCAACGCCCACGCGGCGCGAGCTTGAACCGATAGTCGCAGCCGGCGCGCGCCGTACAGAGCGAGCCGTGAACCAGCGTGCCGCTCACGCGGACGCGCTCATCGTGGAGGTCGCGCGCCATGAATTCCGCAACGTCCATCGAGTACACGGGCGTGCGCCGGCCAAGACTAAAAACCAATGTGAGCAATGAGGCAGTTGCGACCAGAGTTCCGACGAGCAGCTTTCGACTCATGCACAGCTGCCAAGCACGTTTCATTCCCCTCGAAAATGCGCCATTTCACGAGCTCGAGTGGGGGCCCCGGACGTCGAAGCGCGAGCCGTCGGGGGGCAAAAGCCCTCACCAACCGGCGCGCCGCAAGCCTAGCCACGTGCGCTGATTCGACGGCGGAAGCAACGAGCACGGCGAGCGCTTTTGGCTCGCGCTCACCGACGCATCGCAACTGTCCAACACCGCAGCCGCGCCTAAGGATTCATCACATCTTGGGCTGCCGCGCCGCAGATCCCTTGCAGAAACTACCGTGGCATCGCCAGGCCAACCTGCCCGAGCGCCTCTGGCCTGCTGCCGTTCTGACAAGCTCTCTCGAGAGCCTCCGAGATTTTACAGGGAGGACGGGAGGACGCTGATGATTAGTCCCAATTCGAGTTGGCGGCTGATTTCAGCCAAGTTGAGCGGTTCGCTCGGTGCGGAAACGGCCGGGTGCCTTGGCCGTCGCCGGTGAGCGAGCCAGCGCCCCTCGCTCACGACGGAATGACTTCGCATGCGAAGTCATTCCGCTTCCAGTGGCAGCAAACCTTCAATTGTTCGTATTCACTAGTAAACGCCAGCCAGCGATCAAGAGCATCGCGATGACTTCGCATGCGAAGTCATTCCGAGACGCGGCGAGGGACAAAAGCTGAAGGCGCTGCAGCACGACAAAGGGGCGAAAGAAAGCCCGGGCGCTGCTTGAGCGAACGATGCGATGAGTGGTGAGCGGGAGGACGGGAGGTGCGGGAAGGCGAGAACGCACTTTTGTTTTTTGGAGGAACCAAAATAATTTCCCTCGAGGGAAAGCTGGAGGGCTGAGCCCGCGACGCTGCCGCAGACTCGCTGGCGACAGCGCCTACCCCAAATTCTCGCCTCCGTCTGGCCCTCCCGTCCTCCTGTCCTCCCTGTGAAAAACTCTCGATCGTACGAGGTGGCCACTCGCCGCTACAGAAGCTTTTGCGATTCAGGCTGCGGATTGGCAGCCCAAGATGTGTGGAATCCCCAGCAGCCGCGCAGTCGCGCGTGAGCGTGCACGCCGACCTCGTGAGCGCATCGGTTGCGGCAAGACTCCTACCTTCGGCGTAGCAAATCGCTCGCGTCTGCGCCCTCTTTTGCCGTGACGGATTCGCCAGTCCTCGACCACTGCTTGATGACCGGTACGAAAAAAGGAGCGGCCAGATGCGAGCACGCACAACGGCACTGCAGATCTTCATGTCGAGCATCGCGCTGGCTGGCCTGGGCTGCAGCATCGAGCCCGAGGATTCGCCCACGGAAGAGGGGGGTTCGGCAGGCGCGCCTTCGACGAGCGGCGCCGCCACTGGTGTCTCGGGCAACAGCGGCGTCGCGGGGCACAACGTTGGCGGCGTGCCCGGTGGCACCACGACGGGTGGAGCAAGTGCCGGCGCAAGCACGACGATCGGCGGCAATTCAACCGGTGGTATTGCAACCGGTGGTATTGCAAACGGTGGTAACCCCAACGGTGGGAGTGCAGGCAACGGAACGGGCGGGCGCCGCGGCTTCGGCGGCTCTGGCGCCGGCGGCCGCGGCGGAGGTGGCAGCTCGAGCGGCGGAAACAGCGGCAATGCCGGCGCTTCCAACACGGGCGGGACGGGTTCTGGCGGCGCGCTCAACTGCTCCGGCGCGCCGTTGAGCGGGGGTACGCAGCACTGCTCGTCCAACGCGCAGGGCAACGTCGGCAGCTACTCGTGGACCATCTGGTCGAGCGGCAGCGGTGGTTGCGTGACTCCCTACGGTGTGGGCGCTGCGTTCAAAGCAACCTGGAACAACTCCGGCGACTTTTTGGCCCGGGTCGGGCTCGGGCTGGGCTCGAAGAAAACCTACGATCAGTTCGGCACCTTCTCCGCGGACTTCGCCGAAACCAAATCAGGAAGCGCCGGCGGCTACTCGTACGTCGGCATCTATGGTTGGTCGGTAAGCCCGCTCATCGAGTACTACATCGTCGACGATTGGTTCAGCAATCGCCCCAATCCAGGCGGCAGCAAGGTGGGCACCGTCACCGTCGACGGGGGCACGTACGACATCTACAAGCACCAGCAAGTCAACCAGCCGGCGATCACGGGCGGCAACCAAACCTTCGATCAGTTCTTCAGTGTTCGGCAAACGGCGCGCTCTTGCGGCCATATCTCGATCTCCGAGCACTTCAAGCAATGGGCCAGCTTGGGCCTCAAGCTCGGCAACATGGAAGAGGCTAGAATCCTGATCGAGGCGGGCGGCGGCAACGGCAGCATCGACTTTACGACCGGGACCCTCACCGTTCAGTGACCGGAGGGCAGCGCCCCGCCTTTGCTCCCGTACAGCCGCCCGAACGAGCGTGCCAACATCAGCGACCAGGCGGTGAGGCCGAGGCCGAAGACGCTGGCGTGGACGACGCGGCGTAGATCGAACTCGCCGACGAAGGCGAGCAGCGAGTACGCAACCGCAAGGTTGGTCAGCGCCCACAGCACGTTCACCCGTGGCGGCGACAAGCCCTGAAACGGCGGCTTGGCGAACGGCGTTTGTAGCTCGCGCCCCAAGACGCCCGCCACGAAGTGCGGGACGAAGTTGGCGCCAAAGATACCGGCGAAGAAGTACGCGAGCAGATGAGACCAGGCCATGAGCTCTCCTCAAGGCAACTAGCGGTTGCCAAGTGGTCAGCATAAGCGAGGCTCGCAAGATGGCAACAGCCGCTTGCCATCTTGGCCATCTTGGCCATCGCCGGCCTAGCATCGGCTTGCTTTGCCGCGAGTCGAGAGCAAACGACCCAAAACGCGTCGCACCCAGGGCGTCTTGGGCGGCCGCAGCCAGCGCGTGGTGCAGCAGGTGCTAGCGGCGGCCGTGGGGGAGCTGGGCGAGTCCGGCTACCGAGCGTTTCGCATGGACGAGGTGAGCCGCCAGGCCCGCGTGAACAAAACGACCATCTACCGGCGCTGGCCCCGCAAGGCGGAGTTGGTGGCCGCGGCGGTCGATTGGATGAGACGGCTGGTGCACGACGTTCCGCTGCCTGACACCGGCACGCTCGAGCAAGACTTGGTCGAAGCCTTCCGGCGCCGCGGCGGCTTCAAGCACAGCGTCGAGGGACGCGCCTGGGCGCGGCTGCTCGCGGAGCAACACGATCCGGAGGTCCGCGCCATCATCGGCCCCGCCGTCGAAGAGCGCAGCGCTTCCTGGCACGAGCTCGTCACGCGCGCCGTCGCGCGCGGCCAGCTGCCGAAAGGCACCGATCCAGGGCTGCTGCTCGGAATGCTCAAGGCCGTGGTCGACGCCTGGACCCCCTCCCCACCCCGCCGGCTGAAGAGCGCGCTACTCGAAACCGCCGTTCGCACCATCGTCGCCGGCGCCCGCGCCGGGTCGTTGGTTTCTGGCAACGCGCGGGCGCGGCGCTAGCCTGCCGCGAGCGCTCGGTCGAGAGCAGCGACGCCGCCCTCCAAGCCGGCCAGCTCGGCTTCGCTGCGAAGCTGCTGCAGGCGAGTGCGGGTCTCGCTCTTGCCGGAATCCTTCTGGAATTCGAGGAGCGCCAGAACCCGATTGGCCAGGTGAGCGATGTAAGCGGCGTCCTCTACGCTGTGGAGCGCCAGCCGAGCGTGTCGCTCGGCGAGCGCATCGAAGCCGCGAGCCAGGCAGGCTTCGGCGAGACGCGCGTGATAGAACGCCGTCATCGTCGGCGGAGAGGCGCGCAGCACGTCCGCGGCCGCATCGACGCGTTGCTGAAGCTGCTGAGCGTTGGGTGCAAACCAGGCATCCAGCGATACCAGCATGGGCCCCACCAGCCACCAGTGCGGTTGAATATTCAGAGCCCGGCACTCCTCGGCCGTACGCGCCGCGTCGTCGAGCCGGCCCAGCTGGCAAAGCGCGTCTGCGCGCTCCGCCAGCAGCATGCCTTCGAACATCGACGATGCGGTGGCGCGCGCTTGAGCCACCGCGATCGTGATCTCCTCGAGGGCGGGCTCGCACTGGCCCATCTGAATCAGCACCAGAGCACGCGTTTCGCGCGCTATCATCTCGGCGCGACGGTGACCGGCGCGCTGGGCCTGCTCGATGCCGATTTCGGTGGCCGCGAGAGCGCCGCGCATGTCGTTCGTGAACAAGCGTGAAACGCCGAGCATGTAATACTGATACAGCTCCACCCGGCCAAGCCCGTGCTTGCGACTCAAATCCACGGCGCGCATGAAGTAATCGAGCGCGGTCCGCATGCTTCCTGACAGGTAGTAGGCATCGCCCAGGCAGCTCAACGCCCTCGCCTCCAGCTCGACGTCGCCGGAGCGCGTGGCGTGCTCGAGGGCCAGCTCTTGCTCGGCGCGCGAATCGAGCCCGGCCGTGAACTGCAGCGAGCCGCGGATGCGGTGAATGCGCGATTGCGCCGATTCCATGCCGCTCGTCGAAACCAGCTTCGAAGCCTCGTCGAGCGCACGGTGCCCTTGGCTCATTTGCTGCACGATGCGATGAGAGTCCGCCAACCCGATCCACGACAGGCAACGCTCGGCGTCCGTCGAGGCGTAGCCCAAGGCACGCTCGAACGCCGTCAGCGCGGCCGGCGCATCGGCTCGATACAACATCAGCTCACCCTCTCTTTGGGCAAGGGCGTGGCGGTCCGCCGCCCACTGAGCCAGCTCGGCGCCGCGGCGGAGCAAAGCTACGGCGCGGTCGTACTCGAGGGCATCGATGCAAACCGCCGACGCCGCCCAGTACGCGCGCGGCGCCGTCGCGTCCTCGGCGCGGTCCAAATGCTCGGCGCGCAGCACCAGATCCGAAGTACCAAACCAGGTGGCGGCGCGCTTGTGCAGCTCGCGTCGAACCTGCTTCAACAAGGAGGAGTACACGCCGTCGCGAACCAGCGCGTGGGCGAACAGCCAGTCGCCGGCGAACGGGCGCACCAGGCCCCGTTCCAGCAGCACCGCGCACGAGTAGCCCAGCTCACCCAAGAGGTGGCGCAGCAAGTCGAGCGAGAACCTTTGCCCAATGACCGACGCCGCCTGCAGCGCGCGCTTTTCTCCAGCTGGCAAGCGATCCATCCGCGCCTGCACCAAGCTCTGCACGGAGTCAGGCAGCACCCCTTCGGCCTCGCTGGCCAGGAGTTGCTCCAGAAATAGCGGGTTTCCGCCGCAACGCTCGACGCAGGCCCGCAAGCGCCTGGAATCGGGGGCCCCCAAATGCTCGGCCAGCTCGCTCAGCGCCGCCGACGACAACGGCAAGAGATCGAGCCGAAGCAGCCGCCGCGAGACCCCCGCGCGCTCTTGCCAAGCTCCATCCAAGGGATCGCCGTCGATGCGCGAGGTGAGCACGAGCAGGATACGTTGGTTTGCGCCACTTTCGGCGACTCTCGCCAGGGTATCCAGGGTCGCCTCGTCCGCCCAGTGCACGTCTTCCACCACGACCAAGAGCGGCGCTGTCTTGCTCGCTCGCTCGAAGAGGTCCGCCACCACGTCGCTGCGGACGGAAGCGCGCATCTGCTCGCTCATCGCTTCGTAACGACTGCGAAGCAGCGGTGGCTGAGGCAGCTCCAGTAAATCGTGCAGGCAAGACAGCCGTTCTTCGGTCAGCGCGTCCTGAAAGGCCGCCACGTGACGCTCACGCTCGGCAACCGACGCCTCCGACCCCACTCCCAGCACGCTGCGCGCCAATGAGCGAATGGCGTCTTGCCCACGCCCGGTTCCAAAGTCGAAGACCAGCCCCGTATGGCACTCGAAGCCATGCTTCGTGGCGCGCTGCTTCAGCTCTGCCAAGAGCCGGGTCTTGCCGACGCCCGGCTCGCCGCGCACGTGCAGAACGGCTCCTCGCCCAGCGGCCGCGCCTTGCAGGGCCTCGGCAAACGCCGTCAGCTCGTCCGCACGCCCTACCAGCGGACTGCGAAACTCCGGTTGCGCCTCTCCTATCGAGCGGACTTTGTAGACGCGCACCGGCTCGGCAAGCCCTTTGACCGAAACCTCGCCGGCCGAAGTTGCTTCCACGAGGCGGGCCAGCGCCCGATAAATGCCCGAAGAAACGACGGTCTCGCCAGCGCTGGCCAAGCCGTCGAGCCGCGACGCCAGGTTGACCGCATCTCCCAGCACCGTGTACTCGCGGTGCACGTCACTGCCGCTGGTGCCCGCTACCACCTCACCATTGGCAATGCCGATGTGCACCGACAGAGGACGACCCAAGTCTGCGCTCAAAGCCTGCATGCCCTGGTGGATTTGCAGAGCCGCTCGGACCGCACGCTCCGGATCGTTGCCGTGCGAAACGGGCGCGCCAAACACGCCCATCACAGCATCGCCAATGTGCTTGTCGACGGTGCCGCCAAAGTCGCGAATCACGCCGTCCACGGTCTTGAAGTAGCGTTCGAGCAGCCCGTGAAGCTCCTCCGGATCCAGCTCCGACGACATCCGCGTGTAGCCGGTGATGTCGGCGAACAAGATCGTTACCTGGCGTCGCTCGCCGCCCGGCGCCTTCGCGGCGGTGTCCGAGGGGGCCAGCTTGGCTCCGCATTCGGCGCAGAACTTCGCTCTTGCTGGTGCCGGCTCGTGGCACAGCGGACAGCGCGCTTCGGACATGGCGGAGAGCGATGCTACTCCGAGCTTGCGCGCACTGCGACTCGTTTTCCCCGCGGATTCTTCGCTGAGTTCCCGCCCCGCAGTCGCCCGAAAATAGCGGCAGAGCCCAAGCTTCCGGCCGTCGCCCCGCGCCCGACGGAGGCGTCGTCAGGAATCGCGTCCGCTCGTTGCCGGCGCGGGCGCGCGTTCACGGCCCCCCTCGCAACCTGGGACCTCAAGACCCCGCGTGACGCCGTCAGCAAATCTGTTTGACGTCAAAATATTTCGGCACTAGCCTCACCTGCTTGAGCGGCGAACCAGGCGAAGAGCTGCGGCAATTCTTGCACGACTCGGTGAAGACCTTCGAGGAGCTCGAGGCGCTGCTCTTTCTCGTTCGACACCCGGACCAAGACTTCAGCGCGGAAGCGGTTACGGCGACCTTGGGCGCCACCGTAGGGTCGATCGACGAAGCACTCGAAGAACTGGCTCGTGTCGGTGAGCTGGTCAACATGACGCGGGCCGGTACCGTTCGTGTCTACCGCTACGCCCCCCGCGACGAATCTATCCGTCGGCGAGTTGCGGAGCTGGAAGCTGCTTACAACGAGCGGCGCATGACCGTAGTGCAGATGCTGAGCGCAAATGCTCTGGAGCGTGTGAGACGTGCCGCCATGCGGCGACTAGCGGACGCTTTCCGCATAGAGAGGGGCAAGAAATAATGGCTCAGGCCGCATACGCCCTGGGTGTGCTCACGAGTATCCTGTGCGCCGTCCTGCTGATCCGCAGCTACCGGGCGAACCGCACGCCGCTCCTGCTCTGGTGTAGCCTCTGCTTCGTCGGGTTGGCGCTCAACAACGTGCTGTTGTTCGCCGATCTGTTCATCGTGCCGCAAGTCAGCCTCGAGCTTTGGCGCAGCGTCATTGCCCTGGCGGCGCTGATGCTCATGTTGATCGGCTTGATCTGGGAGGAGTCGTGAACGACTTTCTGCGCGGGGCGTTGGTGATGGCCAGTTTTTCGATCGGCCTCTTCTTCCTTCGCTATTGGCGCTCGACGCGGGACCGGCTGTTCCCGTTGTTCAGCGCTGCTTTCTGGCTTCTCGGACTCAACTGGACCGTCGCAACCCTGGCACCAAGTCTGGCGCAGCACGCCAACGTGCTCCGATTCCTGGCTTTCGTGCTGATCGCGCTGGCCGTGCTGGACAAGAATCGACGAAGAAATACCGACCGCTGAGGTCGGTGCGAGGGGCCATAGAGACCGGCGGTCGAGGTCCTGCGGGCCTAGGCCGCGACTGAATCTCCTTGCTCCACGTCGCGGCTTCTGGCTTGATCTTGGCGCTTGAGCCAGTCGCAGCCCAAGGCCGCCACCGTCGGCGACCCCGAAGTGAAGCCGCTGGGCGAGACGCTGAGTTTCATGCAGCTCGTTTGGGCCGTGACGCACGGGCTCGAGTCAGCATCGAAGCGCATGCACGCCGAGTTGGGGGTCACCGGCCCACAGCGGCTGGTGCTGCGCATCGTGGGCCACCACGGACGCATCTCGGCGGGCACCCTCGCCGACGTGCTGCACATTCACCCGAGCTCGCTCACCGGCATGTTGCGGCGCCTCGAGCAAGCCGAGCTCATCCGGCGGGAGAATGACCCGTTCGACCGGCGCCGCACGCTCATCGAGCTGACGCGGCGAGGAATACGCCTGAACGAAGAGCGGCGCGGCACGATCGAAGCAAGCATCGCCAGCGCCCTGTCCAAGCTGCCAAAAGACAAGCTTGCCGGGGCCAAGGCCGTCTTGAAAGCCATCGCCGCGTCTCTCGGCACCGGCGCGGACTCCGACGACGCTTGAGAGTACTTACTGGGCCTCCGGCGGCGCCAGGCCAATGACACTTCAATCCCGGAGCTGCCCAACGGCGGCCCGCACGGCGAAAGCGACTGACGTTGGCTGCTAAGCGCGGAAGATGCTGAGCAGCGTGTCATCCTGCACGACGCGGCCGGAGCGCAAGAAGCCTGCGAGGGTGGTGGTTTGGCTGCGAATGGGGACAATCGACGAGCATGGCGGTGCCCCCGCCCCCTGACAGACCAACACGCGAGCGCTGCCGAATTCACGCACCACTTTCCTGACCATTCCTCGCAGTGCTGCGGTCGGAGTGTGCCGATGCGAGACGAGGCCGTCGCGACCTGAAGCGCGCTCTCGGGGTCGGCCCCTCGACTCCCCACCGGTCGTAACGAAGACGACGTTGTCCGTTTCGGGAAATCGTGGATGCATCCGCGAGCCCAACGCCGGGCGAACCTCCGCGCCCGGACACGCAGCGGCGAGCGCACGCCGCAAGCTCTCGAACGACGCCGCGGCTCCCAGCACGACCAGGTAGGACGAGGGCATTACTTTGACGTCAAACTATCACCAGCGACCGAGCTCGAGCAAGCACCGAACTGGCTCGCGACGACCGACACCTTTGCCACGCACGCGCCGCGAGCGACGTTGAGCCCCCCGGTAGCAACCCGAGTCTTCGGAGTGGCCGTGGACGCCCAAGAACGCGCAACAAATTCCCGCAGATTCGGGGATTCTTTGACATCAAAGCAGTCACATGGGAGGGCATCGTTGCTTTCCTGGCAGTGCCCCCAATGAACGTCCCCTCGGCGCTGGTCGACAAATTCAAAGGATTTAGGTCTTGGGCGCTTCGGTTCGAGCTCCGTGTGGCGCCAACCGAGTCCCAGCGCCTCTTCGCGCTGACCGTGGTCATCGGCGTGGTCTGCGGGCTCGCTGCGGTCCTCTTCCACTTCTCGATACGCTTCGCCGAGGGCCTCTTGTTCGACCGCGCCATCACCGCCCCCGGCGACCGTTGGATGGTCTGGGGAGTGGTGACCCCGGCGCTGGGTGGCCTGGTGGCTGGGCTCTTGCTCAAGTACGTCTTCCCCAATGCTCGAGGCAGTGGCGTCCCCCAAGTCAAGGTCGCCTACGCCTCGCGGGAAGGCGTCGTGCGTTTACGCGACGCCGTCGGAAAGCTGTTCGTGGCCAGTCTGCAAATCGGGTCTGGCGCCTCGCTGGGGCGCGAAGGCCCCACCGTCCAGATCTGCAGCGGCCTCGCCAGCGCGCTCGGACGCTTTGGCCGACTATCGGCCCGCAACCGACGCCGTCTGATCCCCGTAGGGGCCGCCGCGGGCATCGCCGCGGCCTTCAACGCCCCGATCGCGGCCGTGACATTTACGATCGAGGAGGTCGTAGGCAATCTCGATCAGACCGTGCTGTCGGGCGTGATCGTGGCGGCGGCGTTGGCGGCCGTAATCGAGCGCAGCGTGCTGGGAACGCATCCAGTGTTCTCCGTGCCGCGGGTCTTCGGGCTCGACGACTGGCGCTCGCTGTTGGTCTACGCAGCCCTCGGGCTGGCAGCGGGCATATTGTCCATCGCTTTCACCGACGGCCTGCTCTGGCTCCGGCGCCGGTTCCGTGATCAAAAACGCATTCCCGACTGGTGTCAGCCGGCAATCGGCGGTCTGGTGACCGGTGGCCTCGCGGTGGGAGCGCACTACTGGCTCGGTGTAGGCGGGGTGAACGGGGGCGGCTATCGCGTCGTCGAGGACTCGCTATCTGGCCTGCTACCGCTGCGCGTGCTGTTGGTTCTTTGCGTCGCCAAGCTGATCGCGACCGTTTTCTCGTACTCGAGCGGAGGCGCTGGTGGCATCTTCGCGCCTTCGCTGTTCATGGGGGCAATGCTCGGCGGCGCGTTCGGGGCCCTCGACCGAGCCGTATTCGGCCACGGGCCGGAAGCCATGGGAGCCTTCGCTCTCGTGGGGATGGGAGCCACCTTCTGCGGAACGATACGAGCCCCGATGACGAGCGTGCTCATCATCGTCGAGCTCACGTCCGGCTACGGGCTGATCTTGCCGTTGATGATCGCGAACATGAGCGCCTATGCGCTTGCCGGCTACTTGCGCCCCGTCCCCATCTACGAGGCTCTTCTCGAACAAGACGGCGTTCACTTGCAGAGCCGAGGCTCGCTTCAGGCCCTCGAGCATCTCAAGCTGGCAGGTTTGCCCGTTAACGGCGACGACCGAGCCCGCCTCCGCGCCGGCGGACGAGCCAGCGACCTGCTCCAGTCTACGCTGCCACCGGCACAGCGGGTGTTCCCCGTGCTGAACGCCTACGACAAAATGGTCGGCCTGGTCACCAGGGACGAGCTCGCGCTGTTGGAAGCCGAGCCCTCGCTATCGCTCCTAGTTACCGCCTCCGACATCATGCGAGCCCCAGCGAGCGTCAACATCAACGACAGCCTGCTCACGGCCCTCGACTTGATGCGCACGGAACGACTCCCGGAGCTCCCGGTCCTCGGAGTCGACGGCCAGATCGTGGGCTTCATCGACGAAGCTACGATTGCGCACGCCTATTTGCACGAGAGCGATCCCAAGTCGCGGCCCAACGGCCGCTGACTCCGTACAAGGCTACGCCCCCCTAAGCTAGGACGCACAGCAAGCTGTCGCCGAGCTCGAGCCCCGAGCGCAGAAATTGCCCCAAGGTGGTCGTTCGCCGCCTTGGGGGCTCATCGGCCGAAACCAAGGTTGCGCGGTCGTAGGCCAGCACTCTGATGCCGCCGAAGCGAAGAGTGGCGGTCGCCAAAGCGCGCCGGAACAGGTAGCTGGGTCCGGCGAGGTGTACTTCGCGCGGGGGGAGGGGCCCCACGCCGAGCCCCTCGAGCAGCGGGCAGGAGCAGCCCCGCGACGTCACGCAGAGCACGCTGTCGGTCGAGGGGAGCCACCGGGCAGCGCGCGGGTCCGGCAGCACGTCCGTATCCCACTCCCCGTCCCCATCGCCCAGAATTCCGCGCAGCTCGGACGCATTCGTTGCAGCTCCTACCAATGCAAAACGGCACATTCTCCGGCTCCTCGACAGGCCGAGTTAGCAAGAGCCATTCCGCGCTCGCACCGTGCGTTTCTCGCCCAAAAGCAAACGGGGATACTCGCAACCAGCGGTTCAGTTCGACACAACTGGGTCATCCCGAGCCTGCTCGGTGTCCTACGCCTCAGTAGCTCGAGCCGCATAGGTCGGTAGACGCAGGTCGTCGTTGAAGCTCTTCCGCATAGCCAACTTGCCCAATGTCGGGATGGCCAGGGCTCGAACCGCGGCGTTGCGAAGCCAGAGGCCAAGTCTCGTATCTGGGGCGAACGAGGCGGCAAGCTTCACCGCAGCGTCTTGCTTGGCGGTGATGAATGGTTGCAGCAGACGCTGATACCGTTCGAAGGCGCCTTGCGGCGCAATGCCGCGAGCCAATTCCGCGGCCAGAACGTAGGCCCCGACCACCGCCAGAGCCGAGCCTTGGCCAGCTAGGAGCGATGGCGCGTAGGCCGCGTCCCCCAGCAAGCCAACGTAGCCGCGATACCAATGGGGCATCCGTATCTGGCTGACCCGATCCAAGTAGATTTCGGGACAGGAGTCGGCGGCTGACAGGATGTCCGGCAGCTCCCAGCCCATGTCTCCAAAGCGAGCATGCAGGTAGTCCTTGGTAGCTCGAAGATCCAGGGCCCCCTCGCCCGGGTCGGACTCCGCAGAGACCAGCAGAAACATGGTCCGGTCGTCGCGCAGCGAGAGCCGACCAACCTGCAGGCCAGGCGTACCGAAGTTGACGTACGCCCTTTCATCGCGCTTGCGATAGCCGGCGGCCTCGAACGCCGCTACGCGGAAGCCAAGGTACTTCTCGAAGCGTTGCGATTTGCCGAAAACGTGCTCACGCACCACCGAATGCAGACCGTCGGCGCCGACTACGACGTCGAACAGCTGGCTCTCACCGCTTTGGAAGTTCACGAGAACCCCGTCACCCTGCTGAACGATGGACGTGGGGCCATCGCCCCAGCGGACTGAAGCTCTTTCAGCGATCGCTTCATGCAGAATGGAACTGAGCTTACCGCGCGGTAGGCTGGTGTATCGACCACCCGTGGCGGCTCGAAATAGCTCGACGTCGAGCCCCGCTTTGCGGCGGCCCACTTCATCGACGAAGCGAACTTCGTCGAGCTGATAGCCGGCCTTCAGGACCTGCGGCAGCAGCCCCATCTGCTCGATGATGTCATAACCCAATCCCCAAAAATCGATGACGTAGCCTTCCGTCCGGAGGCGCTTGGAGCGTTCGACGATGGTAGGCGAAAAGCCGTGGCGCAGTAGCCAGAACGCAAGAGCTGGCCCGGCGATACCGCCGCCCACGATGAGAACCGAGCGACCAATCATTGTACCCGAGGCTGCAAGCTCAAGCGGAGCGACTGGGCTCGTCCTCGAGCGCCCAAGCCGGCGGCTGATGGTCCGTGTGGCTCGCGCGAACGACGAGCACGTCGTCATCCGCCACCGCGCGCTCGGTGAGCCCGAGCAGGGCTTCGACGAAAGCGGCCAGCCGGTCCCGCAGTAATTGCGTGTCGTCCGCCACGAGCGGCAACGACCAGCCCGTCAGCTTGGCCACGACCGTGCCCCGCACCAACGGCGCTCGGTCGCACCCTGTGAGCAGGGCGCGAGTCCGCAGGCTGACGGCGCTTCGAGAGAGCGCTAGCTCGGCAAGAGCAGACCAGGCACGTTGCAGCTCGCGTCGCAGCCCCAATGCATCGACCCGAGTCGGCTCGCCATCCACGGCGCGTTCAACCGCGTGGAGTGCCTCGAAGCGCACTTGTCCGGGACCGGACTCGAGGTAGTGCTGCACGTTGTCCCGCAGCAATGCGTACTGCGACCAATCCAGCCGGACCGTCCCGTAGCGACTTCTGAAAATCAGTTCCATCCAGGGCACCTTCCGTTCGGCAGGCCAGGTTCACGAGCCGGGAGCCCGAGGGCCCGTTCGTTGAGGTTTAAAGCAATTATTTTGATGTGCAACTATTAACGCCGCGAGGGGTTGCCAACAGGCGGCGCCGACGGTACTGACTGAGGTCGCAAACGCCTCGAACGGAGCGCACCGAATGAAAGTTGCGGCAGCTGTCGGCGTGGCATTCCGTTGGCGCCGACGTCGGCTTCTGCTCGTTCTGTCGGCATGTCTGTTCTTTCTGATTCCGCTTTGCGCGCTACCGGCTATGGCAGAGACCCTGCAGGCGCCGGTCGGCGGCAAGGCGCTCGCTCTCGGTAGTGCCCGGGTCGCCTGCGCTCCGCCAGCGGGGGGGTGGGTACTGGACGACCGAGCGCAGACCCTGCTCCCGCCAACTGCCGTGGCGAGCATAGGGTCAGCCGTTGAGCTCCCCATTGCGCCATCCGCGGCCGCCTGCCCGACCAGCCACGCCGTGCTGAAGCTCGTTGCGACTGGCCCTTGGCCGACGATCGACCCCAGCAGCGTCGTGTTCGCACCGGATCAGGGCTCCGTGGAAGCGCGCGGCCGTGGCTTGACCGGGGTTTCCCTGGCTTGGCACAGCAATACCGCGTCGGGAACCGACACCTGCCAGAGCCCGAAGCTCGAGCCGAATACGGAGCGATGCACGTGGACGGTCGCCCACAACCTGCCCACGAAGCCCGGTACGGCCTTGATGTGGGTGCCACCCGGCGGACGCGCGGGCGCCGACGTCGTTACCTACGACGCGGCGGGCAGGCAAGCGTCGGTAGACGCGTTCGTCTTGGCGCCGGCAAGGGTCAACCTGGCAAGCTTGCTTAGCCCGGACGCATCCATCGACTTATCGACGGGGCGAGGCGAAGTGTCGGTGACGCACCCCGACAGCATCGTGGCAGTCGATTGCGGCGACGTGCGCTGCGATCTATCGAGCGACAAGCTGATTGTCCGTTCGCTCTCGAGCAGCGTCAATTCGGTGGAGGTGAAGTTCCGACTCTCGCCGGGCGTGTTCGTGGCCAAGGGGTTGGGGTTCGACTCTACGCCCGTCGCGCACCTGGCGGTGGTGCACTGCCCGATGTCGGTGGCCTCGAGCTCCCCTCTGCGCGGTATCGAGGATGCACGCGTCGTCGTTCGCATCGAGGGAGGTTGTGCAGCAGAGCTGCCAGGCCTCCGCTTCCTGAGCGGGAGCACGCCGCTCGAAGTGCTCGGCACCCAGTCCATTCCGAACGGCGCGGAGGCAATGCTCCGCCTCGGCGCTACGGATGCGGAGAAGCTCGCCATCACCGCCGTCCACAGCGACGCACCCGGCGTAGCCGTCGCCGTCGCGCGGGTGAACACGGCACCGGCCCCTGCCGTAGCCGAAACACTGGAAATCGAGCGCCATCCCAACCTCGGCTTCATCCCCAACAATCGACCTGCGATCGTCCACGCTCGATCCCTGTCGACGCATGCGCGTCTGGTCCCCATTCCCGTGCCTGGGGTCTACAGCGTCGCCGAGCACGGCTCGATCTTCACCATCACCGGCGACCCGAACGCTTCCGGCCAGGCCAGTCTCCGCTTCGGCTACCGCGACGACACGCTGGCCGGAGATTTCGCTACCGCGGATTTGGCGACCTTGACGAGCCCGATCCAGCGCAGCATTCATGAGGCCAATATCACCGCGCCCTTTGGCGGCTCCGCCTTGGGTCCGCTGCCTCTAGCCGAATTCGTGTGTGGCGCGGGGCCGCGCGGCTCGGTTCGGGTCATGCCTGGCGTCACCGCCCATCTGCCCTTCGGGCTGCGCGATGGGTGCCGAGTGATCTTTCACCGGGAGCGCCTATCCCCGGAGTTCGGAACCCAAAAGCTCACGCTGGACGTCGAGGTCATGGACGCCGACGGTGCGTCCCGTGGGGAGGCGCGCGTCAGCTCGAGCATCGTCTTGAGACCAGGACCGGAACCGCTGCTGGCCTGGATTCACGGGGTGAGGCAGCCTTTCGATCGGGTAGTCGTCCGGCTTGCGCACGTTGCCGACGAAGCTCACTACGTCAATGCCCTGGAAGTCCAGACTGGTACACCGGAAGTCAAATGGGCAGCGGTGCTGGGCACGGGGCGCGGCCGGCTCTACGCGACAACGGCCATTCCGACGGGCCTCTATCGCTTCGGTGACGCGCACCACAGTGGTGTCCTCACCCTGAACTTCGGCATCTTGTCACGCCTGACCTGGCTCGACTCCGACGGCCACGAGGGCTTCCTGGGTCTGGAAGCGGGAATCATGGCCATCGGCCTGGCCAATGAAACCGGAGATTCTGGGCGTTCCCTCACCCAGGTCGGCGCCGTTGGCGGGCTCGGCATCAGCGTACCGATCGCCAACCGCGCCGCGCCGACGCAGGCGTCCATCAACCTTCACGGCTGGCTCGAGGAGCGCGTTTCGTCAGGCGGACGTGACGCGGGGAAGCGCGCCGCGTTCATTTTCGGACCGAGCATCTCCATCGGCAACGTAGGGACGAACTTGTAGCAATGGAACCACGCTCGCGCGTCCGACCCGAATCACCGCCAAGCCGATGGCGCAATCGCACGATCGTGGGCTGCGTGCTCTGGGCGTCGATTGCCGCGATCCGAGCGCCGCACGCCAGCGCGCAAACGAGCCCGGAACGCCCCGTCCGAGGCCTAGAGGCGGCTGCCGTCACACCACCGGCTCGTGTAGAGCTTCGGCAAGCCGTGCTCGACCAGCTGAACCGTGACTCGCACCTGCTCTCGTCCGGCATCGAGGTCGCGGTCCACGACGGCATCGTCGAGCTCAGCGGCACGGTTTCAGCGCCGCTCGGGAGAGAACGCGCCGCGCGCGTGGCCGGCGTCGTGCAAGGGGTTCGAGCGGTGGTCAACCGCGTGCGATTCACCGCGTTGGTCAGACCCGACGCTCTGGTGGCACGAGACGTAAGCCGCGCTCTCAGGCGCACGGCCGCGCTGACGAGAATGCCCATCCGTGTGCGCGTGGCCAATGGCGTCGTGGAGCTCTCGGGGGCCATCAGCTCTTGGGACGAACAGCAACTCGCGGAGCGAGTCGTGAGCAGTGTGCCCGGCGTGCGGTTTTGCCAGAATCAGCTCACCTGGGCGCGGTCCATCAAGCGAACGCCGGCCATCGTGGCGGCCGACGTCGAGAGCCGCCTGGAGTGGGAGCCTTTGGTTCAGCATGATCCGATCAAGGTCAAGATACAGGGTGCGCGCGTCAGGCTGTCGGGAACGACGGGGGGCCCTGCCGAGCGTTCCCGCGCCGTTTCGCTCGCGTGGGTCAAGGGGGTGAGGTCCGTCGACGCGAGCGCTCTCGTCATCGACACCGCCCATCGACCCGACTGGAACTTGCGCCTCAACTTCCCCACGGACGCGGAAATTTCGGCTGCGATTCGCGACTTGACGACACTTTGGGCTGCCGTCCCCGTCTCCGGATGGAGCGTGTCCCTGAGCGCAGGCGTAGCCACGCTCGCTGGAATCACGCCGACGCTTGCCGAGGCGCGCGCCATCGAAGCGATGACGCGGAGCGCAGTCGGAGTAGTCGAGGTGCGGAGCGAGCTGCGTGGCCCTTGGTGGCGAGCGCCGGCGGCACCAGCCCCGGCTCCTCCACCGCCTTCTGGTGACCGTATCCGGCGCAGGAGCGTGCCCCAGCGGCGTTGAGGCCGGGAACGCTGGTACCTGCGCCCATTCGCTCAGTGCAACGGTGCGACAGGCGTGGCGGCTGATGGCCCCGGAGGTGGCTGGCACGCACCCTGCACGACGCGCACCGAGAAATCTCCGCCCGGCAACGTGACCAACCGCGGTTGGTCATGAAGCAACGTGTCGAGCTCCCGGGCGAGCTCGAGATCTCGTCGCGGTAAGCGCACCTTGTCGTCGACGGCGTCCGGCCTCGAGAGGCAGAGAGTCGTAGTCGACGCAAGTCGGGATACTTGGGCGGCGGCGGCAACTCGACCCATGAATGCAAGGTCGCTGTCGGTCCGGGTGATCGCCTGCTCGGCCAGGGGTAGGTCGACGACGGTAACCTGCCCCTGCAACGTGCCGCGCAGAGCTCTCTCGAGCGCCTCTTGCGCCGACCGCGGCAGCGGGGCCCCCAGATGCACGACATTGAGCCGCAACAGATCGGGCGGGGTCGGCTCGATCGCGACGGTGAGCACCTCCCCCAATGTGTCCCCTGGCCAGACCTCCAACAGCGCGACCTTGGCGCGCTCGCTCGATTTTTCGAGTTGCTCCACCAGTGGCGGCGGTGGGACGGCACTCGGCGTGGGGCGCGGGGTCAACAACGTGGACTCCAGCCCCGCAAAGGCGGTGGCGTCCGGTACCGCCAGCACTTCTATGCTGGGCTTGACGTGGGCAACCCGTTCAATCTGTGATGCCAATCGAGCCCGAGTCGTTTCCGCATCGCTGGCTGTTCCCAGTAAGACGACCACGACGTCCACGGCGTGCCGAGCAACCTGCGCCTTGCTTTGAACGATCCGTACCCGCTCGCCTGCGAGCGCGTCGCGAACGGCCCTGCGCACCGTCACTTCCCAGACGACCTCGTCCAGCGCACGACGGAGCGGCACATACACCGCAGCCAGCAACAACAACGGCATGGAAAAGCGCAGGGCCGGCCCCAGCTTCGACTGGAACAAATGCGAAAGGCGACGGGCCAAGAGTCGAGCGATGGGCGCGTCCTGTCCCTTGGCGAGCTCGTCGCGCTCCAGCGTCGCCAGATCTACCCGATTGAAACCCGACGCGACGAACGACGCGCACCCCACCGCGACAATCGCCACCAAGTTCGTGAGGAAAAGAAGCGCGGCCCCACCTGCCACCGGCCACGCCAGCGTGCCTAGGCCATAGCCGCTGGCGCAAAGCGGTGGAACCAACGAGATGCCAATGGAAGTGCCGGCGGCCGTGCTGGCCGTATCCGAGCCGGGACGAAGCGACGCATACACCCCGGCAAGCGCGCAAAACCCAGCGGTCACGAGATCCAAGACGGTCGGTGTAGTTCGGGCTGCCAGCTCGGCGTTGAACTCGTGGAAAGGCAGCATCAGGGTGATCGCGGCGGCGCCCCCGACCGCCACGGCTACACTGAGCAACACTCGGCCTCCGGAGCGAAGAACCAGAAAAGGTGAGCCGGTCGAGAGCCCCATCGCCAATCCCACGATCGGCCCCATGAGGGGAGCCACGAGCATTGCGCCAATCACGACCGCCGTGCTGCCCACGACGAGACCGAGGGTAGCGATGCCCACGGACACCACGAGCTGCAACCAGTAAGAAACCGCCTCGTCGGCGTCACGACGCAACATGCCCTGCACGATGCGCTCGCGATCCTCGCGATGGCTTCCCAATAGACGCAGCAATCGATCCTGCAACCGGTGCAGCGTCCGCCCGGCGAGTCGCTCGCTCATTGGTGAACGCTAGCAGCGGTTGCTTTGAGATCCAACCAAAGCGAGCCGTTTCGCCACGGTGCTCGACCCAGCTCGGTCTCCGCAGCGCGGAGTTGGCGGCGTTTGATCCGACGTGCCAGGCGGTCGCTTGGCGCCGTGGACTTTTGCGGCGTCATTGCGCAACACTCGCGCTATGTCCGGCTTCGAGCTCGTCGCGCTCATCATCGGCCTCGCGGCGGGGGTCGCCTACGTCAACGCCAAGGTGCTGCGGCTGCCGTCGGCCATCGGCATGATGGCAATGGGCCTGCTCGGGTCGTTCGTAGTCGTGGGCTTGAATCGGCTGGGCGTCGTGTCATCGGACTGGGTCGAAGGCCTGATCGCTCGAGTGGATTTTGGCAACGTCCTGATGCACGAGCTGCTCGGTTTGATGTTGTTCGCGGGGGCCTTGCACATCGACCTCGCCGAGCTCTCCGCCAACAAATGGTCGGTGGCTGCTCTCGCACTCGGCGGGACGCTCATTTCGACCGTGCTCGTCGGCGCCGGGACCTACGGGCTCATGTTCCTGCTGGGACCCGGCATTTCCTGGGGCGACGCTTTGCTATTCGGCGCGCTGATCTCCCCGACTGATCCCATCGCGGTGCTCGGCATCCTCAAGTCGGCCAAAGTACCCAGCGAGCTTTCGCTGCAGATTGGTGGGGAGTCGCTGTTCAACGACGGCGTCGGCGTCGTCCTCTTTCTGATCATCGCCGCCGCCTCGAACGGGGCCAATTTGGGCGCAGGCCAAGTCGCCGCGTTGTTCGCGCGCGAGGCGCTGGGCGGTGGGCTGTTCGGGTTCCTCGTCGGATATCTCGGGTTTCGGCTGCTGCGCAGCATCGACGACTACTCGGTCGAAGTACTGATTACGCTTGCGATGGTGGTGGGAGGCTACGCGACCGCGGAGCGCCTGCACGTCTCGGCCCCCATCGCCGCCGTAGTGGCCGGCCTCGTCACCGGCAACCAAGGGCGACGCTTGGCGATGTCGGACCAAACGCGTGAGCACGTCGACATGTTCTGGCGCCTCATCGACGAAATCTTGAACGCGGTCCTATTTCTGATGCTGGGGTTCGAGGCGACGCGCCTGCGCTGGAATTCGCCTCATGTCGTGCTCGCCGCGGTCTTGGTGGTGCCGGTGGTGCTGTTGTCGCGCTTCCTGTCCGTGGCGGCGCCGGTCGCGACGCTACGCCTCGGTCGCGGCTTCGCGCCACACGCGGTGAAGATTCTGACCTGGGGCGGGCTGCGCGGCGGAATATCGGTAGCCTTGGCGCTGTCTTTGCCACAGAGCGAGGCCCACGATCTCACCGTCCTGCTCACCTATTCGGTCGTAGCCTTCTCGGTGTTGGTGCAAGGGCTCTCGCTGAGTCGACTGTTGCGCCATCTGGGCCAAGGCGACCGCTCGGCTACCACGGCACCGGCGGTTCCCGGTTCGTAGAAACCGCAGGCGTGTCGGCTTCATGAATCTTCTCGAGGGTCCGTGGACATGCGTCCCCGCGAGCGCTGGTGTACCGGCTTCGTCGACTTACCCAAATTGAAAGCCGTGCCGACCAGGGCCAGGTGCGAAAACGCCTGTGGGAAATTTCCCAACAGACGCCGGTGGACCGGGTCATATTCCTCGGACAAAAGGCCGACGTCATTGCCCAGAGACAGCAAACGCTCGAACAGCGCGTTCGCGTCTTCGCGGCGGCCCTGTAGCAACAGATTGTCGACCAACCAGAAACTGCACGGCAAGAAGAGCCCTTCATCGGTGGGTAGCCCATCCACGCGCGGATCCGTGTGGTAGCGCTTGATCAGCCCATCGACTGAAAGGTCGCGTTCGACGGCGGCGACGGTGCCTCGCACGCGCGCGTCGTCGTGCGGCAGAAAGCCGACGAGCGGCAACAGCAGCAAGCTCGCGTCGAGACGCTTACTTCCGAAATACTGTACGAACGAGCCCAACTCTCGGTCGAATCCCCGCTCGCAAACCTGGCGATGAATGCGGGCGCGGACCTCGCGCCAGGTTGCGATGGGCCCGCGCAACCCGAATTCTTCCGCAGATCGGATGCAGCGATCGAACGCCACCCACGCCATCACTTTGGAATGGGTAAAGTGCCGGCGAGGCCCGCGAACCTCCCAAATGCCTTCGTCCGGCTGCTCCCAAATGCTCTGCAAGTGTTCGATGAGCGACACCTGCAAGGCCCAACCGGCGTTGCTCTCGACCAACCCCCCCGACCGCGCTTGATAGAGAGCATCCATCAGCTCGCCGTACACGTCGAGCTGTAGCTGCGACGCCGCGGCGTTGCCCACACGCACCGGCTTCGAGCCATCGTAGCCAGGCAACCAGTCCAGCTCTTGTTCGGGCATTCGCCGCTCGCCATCGAGCGCGTACATGATCTGGAGCTTGTCGGGGCTACCGGCGACGGCGCGCAACAGCCAGTCACGCCAAGCTTGGGCTTCGCCATAGTAGCCTGCATCCATCAGTGCCAGTAGCGTGAAGGTCGCGTCACGCAACCAGCAGAAGCGGTAATCCCAGTTCCGCTCCCCGCCAAGGCGTTCGGGCAGTGACGTCGTGGGGGCTGCACACAACCCACCCGTCGGCGCATACGTGAGGGCCTTCAAGGTGATCAAGGACCGTACGACCGCATCTCTCCACGCTCCTTGATAGGAGCAGCGGCCCGTCCACTCTCGCCAAAACCGCTCCGTGCTTGCGAGAGCCGATTGCGCGTCCCCGGCGGGCGGATCGGGCAGGTGCGATGGGCCATAGGTCAGCGTGAAGCAGGCCGTCTGTCCCGCCGTCAGCTCGAACTCACTGACGGTCGTCAGCGCTTCGCCGTGGTGCGGCACCGAGCTGCGAAGCACGACCTTGTGGGGTCCGGCGACGGCGCGAAGGGTACCGTCGGCGGCCCGGTCGACCCAAGGAACGACGTTGCCGTAGTCGAATCGCAGCGCCAGATCGCTGCGAAAGCTGACCTGTCCACGGCGCACCGTAACGATACGCACGAGATCGGATGCACCGTCGCGTACGGGCATGAAGTCGATCACGGTCGCGGAGCCGCTCTCGCACTCGAAGCTGGTCTCGAGCACCAAGCTGTCGCCCCGGTAGCGGTGGCTGACCTCGCATTCACCGGCGGGAGCGAGGCGCCATCGGCCATGCTGCTCCCCACCCAAGAGCGCGGCAAAGCAGGCCTGGGAATCGAAGCGCGGCCAACACAGCCAGTCGATCGAGCCATCACGCCCCACTAGTGCCGCGGTTTCGCAATCACCGATGAGCGCGTATGACTCGATGGGCAAGGTCATGCGGGGCTACCGTACGAGCAACAAGCGTACCGAAGCCGCGCCGTCATCGATCACCGAGCAGTGGCGGCTCCGGATTGGCACGCCCCCACCAGCGCTCCCAACAGCTCTCGAACCTCCAAGTGGTCCTTGAGGTGGTACGTGGCATTCGAGTGAGGAATGCCGACGCGCACCGTGAACGCGCTCTTGGGCAACGCGCGAAACAAGTCTTCATCGGTCTGATCGTCGCCGACGGCGAAGATGAAGTCCGGCTCGACGCTGGCGACGCAGCCGAGCGCCGCCGCACCTTTGTTGACGCCGGAGTTCCTCACCTCGACGACCTTCTTGCCTTCGAGCACTTGGACGTCGAAGTTTGCGGTGTAGCTCACCAGCTCGTCGACCAGCTCCTTGGCTCGCAGCTCTCCCAGCTCGGGATCCGCGCCGCGATAGTGCCAGGCCAGCGAATAGTCCTTCTCCTCCAGAAGTGAGCCCGGCACGCGGTCCACGTACAGCCGAATCAAGGGGGCCAGGTGGTCCTTCCACTTGCTGGCAACGGGCTTGAGAAGCTTCCACTCCCCCGCCCCGCTTCGTACCCACGCGCCGTGCTCCGCGATGATACGGAGGGGTATGCCGGAGAACCACTCATCGAGTGTCTTCCTGTCGCGGCCGCTGATGATGAACAAGTGGTTTCGTTCGTTGCGCGTCAGCCGGTCTATCAGCTGCAGGAGTGCCGCGTCTGGAGCGGCTAAATGTGGCTGCGACGCAAACGGCACCAGCGTCCCGTCGTAGTCCAACAGCACCAACCGTCGGCGCGCTTGGCTATATTGCGCGATGAAGGCGTCACGCAGCGAGCCCGCCAGGTGATGGGTCGCCAGCTTGCCTTGCCGCCCTTTGACGCGGGAAAGTGAGCCTAAAAAGGTACCCACCCAACGCTTGGCGTCGTAAGCCTGCAGGCGCTCCTGCATGGGCCGGTTGCGTCGCGCTTGCTCGGCCGGGTCCAGCAGCACCGCTTCGTGCAGAGCTTCGGCGATCTCTTTGCGGTGGTTCGGGTTGATGAGCAACGCCTCGCCCAGCTCCCGCGCGGCGCCCGCCATCTCGCTCAAAATGAGCACTCCGGTGCCGTCCGGTTTGCTGGCGAGGTACTCTTTGGCGACGAGATTCATGCCGTCGCGCAGGGGAGTGATGAGAGCGACGTTGGCGAGGTTGTAGAGAGCAACCATCTCGGAAAAGCCGAGCGCGCGGTACTGGTACAGGATGGGTACCCAGTCGACGGAGCCGTAAGCGCCGTTGATCTGCCCGACCAGCTCGTCCAGCTCGTGCTTCATGCGCTGGTACTGGTCGACTTCCGCTCGCGACGGCACGACGTTCAGGATGAAGACCACGCGCCCTCGCCATTCAGGGTAAGTCTCCAGAAAGGATTCGTAGCCGCGCAGCCGATGCAGCAGCCCCTTCGTGTAGTCGAGGCGGTCGACCGAGAAGATCACCATTCTGCCACGCAAGCCGGCCTCGATCTGCTGGCGCTGCTCCGCGACCTCGGGCGAGCGGGCCGTGTCCATGAAGCGATCGAAATCGATGCCTATCGGAAACGCCTCGGCGCGCCTGACCTCCGCGCCCATCGTGATTTCACCAAAGTGGTGCTCGAAGCCGAGAGTCCGAAACACCGACCTCAGGAAGTATTGCGCGTAGTCGTGGATCTGAAACCCGATCAGGTCGGAGCCCAGCATCCCTTCCAAGAGGGCGTGACGCCAGCGACCGGGCAAGTAGCGAAATATCTCGAAGCTCGGAAAAGGAATGTGGAGAAAGAAGCCGATCTGAACGTCGCCTCCGCGCTCCCTCAACATCTTCGGCAGCAGGAGCAGCTGATAATCGTGCACCCAAACCACGTCCCCCGGCTGGATGACATCCAGGGCCGTCTCGCAGAATATGCGATTGACGCGCTGATAGGTCTGCCACTGCTCTTCCGAATAGGCCGTGTAGCTTGGAAAGTAATGAAATAGCGGCCAAAGCGTGCTGTTGCAGAAGCCATGATAGAACGAGTCCATCTCGGCCTCGGTCAAGAACACGGGTTGCGCGCGGTGCTCCAGCCTCATCCGCGAACGCACGGCCTCCTGGTCCGAAGCTTCGACGGTGCCACCGGGCCAACCAACCCAAACGCATTCGAACTGCGGATCTTCGGCCGAGCGCCGCTCGATGTAGCTGGAGAGCGCGCTCACCAAACCGCCAGCGCTCGGCACGAAGTCATAGCTTCCCGGCTCTGCGCCAGCCTTGATCGAAAATGGCAAACGATTGGAGATCACGATCAAGCGCGCCATGCCTACGTGCGTAGCAAGGTCTCGCGCTCAGAGCCAGAGTTAGCCTCCGTTCGTTTGCTCGGTGGAGCGTATTGACACACTTCGCTCCCACCGCTTCGACGAAATGCGAAAAAGTTTGACCTGCAACTAATCGTCGCCCACGCGCTCAGCACCTATACCGGGTCGAGCCCCATGGCGATGCGCCCGGAGAAGAGCAGCTGCTTCTTCTCGGGCAGGGGATGGAAGTGGACGCCCTGGGCGTCGCGGAACAGCTTCTCGAGCGGGTTCTTGCGGAAGAAGGCGGAGCCGCCCGTGGACTCGAAGGCTTTCTGCACGGTCTTCTCGATGGCGCGAGCGGCGATGCTCTTGCGGATCAAGGTCGAGTTGGCGCGCCCAAGCTCCGGCTCGAAGGCGTAGCCGGCGGCGGATTGGACCATCTCTCGCCACGCCATTTGCGCCGTAGCCAGGGCGTTTTCCATCTCTCCGAGCAGGTAAGGCAAATGCGGATCGGTCAGGCGCTTGCGGCTGCCCTCGCGCGCCAGCGCCGCGGCCTTTTCGGCCAAACCCACGTAGGCGGACATGAAGATGGGGGCGGCGACGACGCAGATCACGTTGAACAGCGGGTGCCAGACGCCACGCGGGCGCTTCATCGACACGGCCGCGTCGGGCACGAAGACGTTTTCGAAGGTGAGCGTGTCGGAGCCGGTGGCGCGCATGCCGAGGGTGTCCCAATCGCCGTTGCTCCGCACGCCTTCCGACGTCATGGGTACGGCAAACTGCAGCACCTGCGCGCCCGCTTGCGGGTCATCGTAGGGAGCGCTCGTCAATATCAAGTCACCGGCGGGGGAGCCGCTGGCGAAGCGCTTCTGAGCCGTCACGCGGTAGCCACCTTCCACGCGCGTGGCCTGCCCGGTGCTTTCGAGCCAGTCTTGCGCGCCCGTGCTGACCAGCACGAGCTCTCCGGCTGCGACTTTGCTGAGCAGGGGCGCGGCTGGCTGCCCGTGCAGGTGGCGCCACACGGCCGCACCCACCAAATGCGTGTGCATCGAGAGCGCCAACGCCGTCGAAGGACAGAAGTGGGCAAGCTCGCGTAACATTTCGCACAACTCCGCGTGCGTGGCGCCACCCCCGCCCAGCTCCTTGGGCACCCCGGCGGACAACAACTTGCGTTCTTTCAGTAACTGATAGTTGTCGGCAACGAACGCTCCCGCTTGATCCGACGCAGAGGCGCGCTCCGCAAACGTGGGTCCCAGCTCTCGCACGACCGCAACCCAAGGGCTCGATGTGTCAGTCATCTGCCTTACTCCCTGGTCGGGGCTCAGGGAAATCCTGGCCCGTCTTGGCCACGTATGTGCCAGCCCGCACGCGGTTACAATGCCAGTCTACGTACCCGCGCAAAGCCGCAATGCTGGCAGGTCGCGAATCACCAACCGGCGTTTCAGGGAGCCGAGCACCCCAGATTTACGCCATTTCATCAGGCATTTATTGGTGCTTTGCCGACTGGTGTCGACCAGCTCGGCCAGCTCCTGTTGGGAGAGCGAGAGACGAATGCCGATGCCACCCGCCGTGGGCTCTCCCCAACGCCCGGCCAGGAAAACGAGCTTGCGTGCCAGACGCTGTTCGACCGGCATGGCCGTCACTTCTTCGAAGTGCTGAGCGAGCTGCCGCACCCGAGCCGAGAGTAGCCGGCACAGCGCCAGGCTGGCAGCTGGCGAACGCCCGAGGGCGCCGAGGAGAGCCGACTTTGGAACGCTCAGCACGCAGACCTCCTCCATTGCGGTCACCCGCGCCGAACGGCTTCCGTTCTGGAACAAGCCGAGCTCACCCACGAGCTCACCCGGACCCAGAATCGCCAACGTGGCGTCGCTCCCGTTCGCGCGACTCAGCGACACTCGCAGTCGGCCGCTCACGATGCCGAACGTCGTTTCGGTCGGCGCCCCCTGCGCGACGAGGGTCCGTCCCTTGGCGTAGCGGCGCACTTGGGCGACGGGTGCCAGCGCCGCGAGCTCGGTGGCGCCGAAAGCGGAGAAGACTTCGAGCCGTTCGAAGGCCGCGCGCTTCTGAGCTGGCGGCCGAGGTCGGGTGGGCATGCAGCCAGCTTCTCACGCCACCTCCGTCCAGAAAACGACCTCGAGTGTCGCCCGTGCGACAGCCGCTCGGCTCATGCGCCGCTAGCGTGGTGCCTACGTCACATGTCAGCGTTCCGAATCGCGCTCATTTCCGACATTCATGGCAGCGAGCTCGGGCTTCGCCGAGCCCTCGACGACATCGAACGAAGCGACGTCGATCAGATCGCGTGCCTCGGGGACGTGGCAACGCTCGGCCCTCGTCCGCACGAAGTCCTGGAAATGGTGCGCGAAAGCTGCGACCTCTTCATCCTCGGCAACCACGACGAATACTTGTTCGACGCCGCAAGCATGGGCAGCCATACGAGCTCGCCGCTGATCCAGAGCTCGGTCGAGCGCTGCCGAAACGACCTGACGGCGGCTGAGATCGCTTTCGTCAGGAGCTTCGCGCGACGCAGCGCCGTGCCGCTCGGCGGTGCTGGTTCCTTGTTGCTCTTCCACGGCTCACCTGACTCGAACGACTGCGACCTGCTGTCGGACACCCCCGATGTAGAGCTCGCAAACCAGCTCGGCGGTCACGAAGCGACCGTGATGGCCGGCGGCCACACCCACATCCAAATGCTCCGACAACACCGCGGGCGCTGGCTGGTCAATCCCGGCAGCGTCGGCCTCCCCTTCGAGCGATTCGTGGCCGGCGCACCACCGACGGTCATGGCTCACGCCGAATACGCCATTGTCGAGGCTCGAAACGCCGACATCTCGGTAACGCTGCGCCGCGTCGCGCTCGACCCCGCCGCCTTGGCAGATTCTGTCCGCGGGTGGGACAATCCGTTGGCTGACTACTTGGCCGAGCAGTACGCGCGCACCTTACCGCATCCCTAGTGCGGGCTCGTGATTTTCCAGGCCGCCGTCCCGCTGATGCGCGAGAACCAGGCTTGGAGGTTCGAGAAGTCTCCGAGCGGCGCCTCGGTCTGCTTCGCGTACATGAGCGAGCAGGCGATGGTCAGATCGCCGATCGTGAGGGCGTCGCCCACGAGGTATTCTTTGCCCTCGAGGCGCTGGTCGAGCACGGCGCCAAAGCGGCGGATGTTCGTGCAGGCTTCGTCAATCTTGTCCTGACGTGGCTCGCCCAGGCCCAGCATCGGCTTGATGATTTTCTCGAACGTGAGGGTGCCGAGCTGCGGCGAGAAATGCGCCGCGTCCCAGAATTGCCAGCGCAGCGCGTCGGCGTACACCCGCTCGTCCTTCGGCAGCAGGCCCGACTCGGGCTTCTTCGCCGCCAGGTACTGCATGATGGCCCTCGATTCGGTGAGCACCAAGTCGCCGTCGACCAACGTAGGGACGGCGCCGTTGGGGTTGAGCGCCAAGTAGTGCGGCTGCTTGTGCTCGCCCTTGGTAAAATCCAGAGTGATCTCTTCGAGCTCCGTCTGGAGCACGGCCGCCGTGACTCGGACACGGCGCACGTTCGGGGACAGTGGAGTCATGTAGAGCTTCATTGCTTGCCTCGTTCGGTAGTTCTGGACGCGACTTGCGCCCGCCCCCATGTCGCCCGCGCCGGGGCGATTTCTACACGATGTCGCTTTTTCCGAGTGCCCGTTGCCTCGCCAGGAGCCAGCGCCGAACGCCCGCATCCTCGGCCAGACCGGCTGCGCGCTCGTAGGCCTGGCGAGCGTCGTCCAGTCTACCGAGGCGCTCCAGCAGGTGTGCGCGAGCGGACCAGTAGGGCTGGTAGTCGTCTGGTGCCGTCGACTCGATGGCGTCGAGCAGCTCGAGCCCGCGCGCCGGCCCCTCCGTCTTCGCCAACGCGACCGCGTGCGCTACCCGGACCCCGAGGGTGGGCGTGAGCTGAACGAGGGTCTGGTAGAGCAGGGAAACCGCGGCGTCATCCGGCACGCCTGAACGCCGAGCATTGACGTGTGCCGATTGAATGGCGGCCTCGAGCTGGAAGGGCCCGACGCGCCCCAGGCGAACGGCCCCCATGAGGAGCGCCTCGGCTTCGGCGATGCGCTCCAAGTCCCAGGCGGACGGATCTTGCTCCGTGAGGGGAATGTACGCTCCGTCCTCGCCCCTGCGCGCCTTGGACCGCGCCTCGGCGTACAGCATCAGCGCCAAGAGCCCACACGCTTCCGGTTCTCCTGGCAGCAATTGAACCGTCAGTCGTGCAAGCCAGATCGCTTCCTCCGTGAGCCCCCGCGAAGCCGCAGCCCGCCCAACAAAGTCGTCCCAACCGCTGCCATAGGCCGCATAGATGGCCTCCAGCACCGCGGCCGCCCGCTCAGGTAGCTCTCCAATGGGACGTCGAAGGGGATGCGGGCGGCGCGGATCTTGGTCTTGGCGCGCCACAACCGTTGGCCCATCGTCTTCGGGGCGACGCGCAAGGCGGTGGCGATGCGAGCCGCATCCAAACCGAGCACCGTCTGCAGCATCAGCGGCGTCCGCACCGCCGGGTCGATGGCTGGATGCGCGCACACGAACAGCAAACGCAAACGCTCGTCTCCGAAGTAATCTCCCTCCGCCGTATCGTCGAGGCCGACCAGCAACGGCGCATGTTTGTCATGGCGTGAACGCCGGCGCGCCGCGTCCACCAACCGGCGGCGCGCCGCCGTGAGCAACCAGGCCTCCGGATTCTGCGGCACCCCCTCGAACGGCCACTGGGTCACCGCCGCAAGAAAAGCTTCTGCCAGCGCGTCTTCAGCGCCGGCAAGATCGCCGGTCCGAACCACTACGAGAGACAGCAGTCGGCCGTACGACGCGCGCGCCGCCAGCTCCGCAGGATGCATCGTCACTTGGGTTGTTCGAGCGCGGGGCGGATCTCGACGACTCCCCCGTAGGCGGTCGATGGGCAACGGGCCGCCCACTCGAGCGCTTTGTCCAGATCGGCAACGTCGATCAGGAAAAATCCGGCCAATTGCTCCTTCGTGTCGGCGAAGGGACCGTCCTGAATCTGGCGCTCGCCGCCGACGAGCCGGAACGTGGTCGCAGTGGTCGCGGCATCTTGAAGACCAGAGCCGCCGACCGCCACCCCGGAATCGTAAATCGCCTTGATATAGGCCTGGTAGGCGGCCTGGTACTCAGGGTCGCCCCGCCCCTGCACTCCGGCTTCGGTTTCGTAGACGAGCATCGCATATCGCATGAGGAGACCTGTGACGGTTGTCGCTCCATTGTCGCGCGGGTGAAGGACGTTTCTACAGGCGCCCTAAGAAAACTGAGCCCGCAGCGATTTTGGGGAGCTAGCTCGGCAATTGGTCGAGCCGGATGAAGGCGGGGCGAGCCTGGATGCGACGGCACCAGGCGGAGATGGCGGGATAGGGCTGCAGGTCGAATCCGCCTTCGGGTGCGCGGTGGACGTAAGCGAACAGGCAGATGTCCGCGATCGAGAAGGCGCCACCGACGAGGTAGTCGCCGTGGCCCAGTTGCTGCTCCAGCACGGCGAGCGCGCGCTTTCCTTCCGACCACCAGGCTTCAAATTCTTCGGGACGAGTCGGCACCGCGTCCGGATAGCGCAGTCGGAACCGCGCTCGCGAGATGACGCCGTCCACGTGAGTCTGCTCGAAGCACATCCATTGTAGGACGCGCGTCCGAAGCAGCGGCTCCGTTGGCAGCAACCGCGTTCCCTCCGCCAGATGAAACAAGATGGCCGTGCTCTCGCACAGGCAGGTGCCATCTTCGAGCTCGAGGACGGGAATTTCCCCGGCCGGGTTCTTGGCTAGGAACCAAGCTTCATGCGTTTCCCCGCGCAGAATGTTCATCTCTCGATAGACATAGGCCCGCTTGAGCTCGCGAAGAGTCAGCCGTACCTTGTAGCCGTTGCCGGAGTCGAGAAAGTCGTACAGCGTGAGCATGTCCCGCTGCGGCTTTTACCTTGGCTGCGCGCGCCGGACCAGTGACGGGAAAACGGCCGTCACGGTGCTTTGAACGGGCCGCTGCCGAAGTCGGCGCCGACGGCCACGCACCAGATGCCGACCCAATCCAGATCGGCGAGCGTCTTGTCGGCGGGCAGGGTGACGCGCCAGGTCTCTTTGCTGAAGGTCCGCCCGACGAGGTTGGGACCCATGGTGAAGGCGGGCCTGAAGCTCGAGTCTTTGGAGCCGTAGACGCGCACGTCGATGCCGTTGCCGTCGTAGGAAAAGTCGTGGAGCTCGAGCGTGCAGTCGTCGACCATGGTGATAAGGCCGCTCACTTGGCCCTCGCCGGTGTTGACGCCCAAATCGGCTGTCCAACCCACGCGCGGGCTGGTCCTGCCGCAAGCACTGGCGCCGCCAGCACCACCGGTCCCTTCGTTCACATTGCCGCCAGAGCTCGCGGGCGCGGCCGGCGAGGTAATGAACGCCACCAGATCGCGCACCTCGTCGTCGCTGAGTCGATCTTTCGCCCAGAACGGCATCACGCCGCCGGTGAGCCCCGAATACACGGCGCTTCTTGGTGATCCGCTCATGCGAATGCGGCCCGCAATGTACTCGGGCAGTCGCGTGGAGCCGGCAATCTTTGGTCCACGAATCGACCCGAGCCCATCCGTGCCGTGACACACGACGCAGCTCTGGTTGAAGGTGGAGCGACCGCGCTCGACGTCTCCGCCCGTCACGTCGGCGGGCGGGGCCACGATTTCGTAGCTGAGATCGGGGGCGGCACCGCTGGGTGCCTGCGAGTCGAGGAAGGAGCGCAGCGCCACGAAGCGAGGGTCGGACGCTTGCCAAGCCGGTGCCACCATCCATTCGGTCACGCAACTGTTGACGGCAGCCAAAAACGTGGCGGCCTTGCCGTTCTTCCACTGGCTACGTCGCGTCGCGTCCCCGATAGGATGCGCGGGTCGTCGCAGGTCGTCCGCGCTGGGCTCGCTCAAGGCATGACAGGTGGCGCAGGCGAACGAGTTACCGTCGCTGAGGGG